>Ga0209228_1000001_pt1 | contig 199810 bp, 219 predicted proteins | sample METZYME_3_150m_FD_187547 | JGI IMG/M metagenome (GOLD analysis project Ga0209228, IMG submission 187547) | Marine microbial communities from oxygen minimum zone in mesopelagic equatorial Pacific - METZYME_3_150m (SPAdes) (version 2) | ecosystem: Environmental > Aquatic > Marine > Oceanic...
TCTTTCCGCCATTTTCTGCAAGGTAACCAACGTGTCCATAATATGTAAAGACCGAAACAAGTTCTACTCTACCTAAGTTAGTACACCATATAGAAATACCATGATTCATAATTTGCGTAAAGTCGTTTGCAACAAAAGAATCATAACCACCTGCGTGTAAATCACCATCAATTTTTAATCCAACACATTTGTCACCAATTGTAGTAACGTTTTGAATGTATGGAGATTTTAAATGAATCCATGCTTCAGAGTCATTTGGTCCCCAACCTGGATCTAGTGATACACAAGCACCTGCTGATGGACGTTTAGTTCCATAAGTGTTTGTAATTCCGTTAGTATCATATGTAAAGTCGCTTACAGTTTTACTTTCTGTTGCAGTAATTGTAACCTTTTGACTTACTCCGCCACTAATATAAGTGTGTACAAACGCTGACTTGTCCATTCCAAAAGCATAAGTGTTAGCATCAATAACGCGATACACTTTAAATATTCCTGTTGAATTACTTGGATCTGGATAAACTTTATTTGTTGTTGATCCACCGTAGTTACAAGAAACTGTTATGCTTGAAAGTTTTACAAAGTCACCTTCAGCTAATCCGTGTACTGCTGATGTAACTGTTGAATATCCAGTAGTATTATCGTAAGTAAAGTTAGTAATATCTGTTGAGCCACCTGAATTAGCAACTCCAGTTTTATCAATTGTTCCACCATTTACATAATTATGAACTATGTCACTTGGTGGTAGGAAGAATGTTAAACTGTTTCCATCTTCTACGCTTGTTACAGGAAAGATTCCTGAGTATGGCATTTGTGGATAAACTTTAGTTCCTGAATCACATGATATTACTATGTCATACAGTTTAATAGCATCAGTGGCACTTAATGTATGAGTAGCACAAGTAATTGTAGCAATTCCTGTACCTTCATTATATACAAAGTTTGAAATTGCATGATTTGTTGATGAACCTACATCAACTACAGTTCCACCACTAACGTAAGTGTGTGCAATTGAGCTTGTTCCGAGATTAACTGTTATAGTTGTGGCATCTGGAGCCGAAGCAACTATAAACGCTGTAAGAGTACTTGTAACTGGATAAACTTTAGATCCATAACTACAATTTACATTAAGACTGGCTATTGTAATAAAGTCGCCTTTCTTTCTACCATGCGTATTATCTGTTGTAATTTTAGCTCTAGGAAAATGTCCGCTTAAACCTCTTAATGTTTGGTTACGTATTCCTGTTGCGTTTTGACAATAATACATATCTTCAGTAATACAACCTAAGTGTGAGTTAGCTGTCCATCTTGCATATAGATTTGATCTATAGTTTCCGTAGTTTTCTAAGTCATACATAAGTGCATCAAGATTATGTTTCATATCATTTAAACATTGTTCTTCGCCTGCTGTATTAATAGTTGCTGAATAATCTAAAGTATGATTTGCTTTTAAGTATTCAACAACTTCTTCAGCAATATAATCTAAGTTTTCAAGTATTCTTAATCTTGCATCAACATAACCTTGAGTTGTATCTCTACCACTCTTACCTGTTGTTTCTGGAGCAACCCCAATTCCAAATACTTTCCAATTAATTGTATCGTACATATTTTGGAGTAATGCTTGAGCTTGTGTTCCTGCCGCCGCTGAACCTACTGGTAATGCTGTGTCTTGTGTTTTAGTATTACCTGCGGCAATAGTTGCAACATCCATTGTAAAGTTTGCGCCGCCACCGCCACCTAAGTTAGCATCTGTGATTGTAATTGTGTCGTTAACTAAATTACCTGATCCACCTGTAGCAACTGTAACACTTGTAACAGCACCACCGGCACCAACTACAATATTAAATGTTCCTACTGTACCTGATCCACCTGATGTTCCTGTTACACCTGTGTATGTTCCTAATGTTCTACTAGCATCTGCACCACTAAAGGTATCCATTGTCATATGGGCACCTGCTGGTGTTTTTGTAATTGAAGTATTAAGAATAATATTATCAATGATAGTTTTAATATGAGCTATACCATACATTGATAATTTTATGTGTGTCGGAGTAGTTATCGCATCAACTGCCTTTAAAGCATTAATTTCTGTCGAACGTAATTCATCACCAATAACTGCACAACCTTCTGGAACAATCATTGGTAAAACTTCTTTGTATATTCCTGTTTTTACAAACAGCGTATCATAGGCGTGTTGTGCCGCAGGAACATTTACAGTTGATCCTGCCGTAATTGCGTCAGTAATTATTTTTGCTAGTGCTTGAACTCTTGCATAATATCCTGCTTCAGTATTTTGTGTTCCATCAATTTTTTGTATAACTTGTAATCCACCTGCAATACCATTTGTTGTTTGATAATTTATTGCCGGAGCCAAGTTTCTAAGAGTGGTATCAATTATTGATACCATGTAATTAATTACATCAACTGTTTGTGTTGTTTGTCCTGTAATATAACTTGTACCTGCACTTGAAAAGAATGATTTAGCACTTTCTACAGTACGAACATTACCACCATGTGTAAGATCCCAAATAAATGCATCAATAATTTGTCCCATGTCACGTCTACATTTTGCCGCGTCATGTGTATAACCTGTACTAAAAGGTGCTGAGTTGTTTGCTATTTTCCAAGCAACATATTGTATACCAGCTTCTTCACTAATAAATGCTTTATTGCGTTTTAATAAACTTGTACCTTCTGGATTTCTTGGACCTTTTCTAATTTCGTTTAAACCATATCTAACTGAATGCCAAGGTTTATCTAGTGTTGTACCGCTTAATGGTGCTGGACCTTCTTCGCCACCTGGAGCAACATAATAAACATGATCAACTGCACCAAAGTATGCCCATTCCGGAGCATCACCTGCCGCATTAACTTTTAATACTTGTCCTGGAGTACCAATTGGTAATCTTACAGGACCTGATCCACCGTAGTAAACTAAATCACCAGCAGTAGTTAAGTTTCCTGATTCAACACCACCTGATAATAATTTCCAGTTAGTGCCTGATACATCTTGATCTGGTCTATTTTGTAAAGTAACTTGATCAGCTGTATGCTCTAATATACATAGATATGAGTTAGTTCCTGCAATACCTCTTACAGCATCACCTTTATCATAGTCTGTTCCATTAGCCCAAGCATCGCGCCAATTAATTCCTTCGTTAAGTTGTTCCCAGTAAGTTAAGTTAGGTGGTCTGTTACCTGTTGTATTTGCTTTAGCAAGATACGTAAAGCCACCAAGTCTAATAACGTCACCAACTTTATAAGCTGTAGCGTTATTATAGTCGCCTTGTAAACTAAATCCTGTTGTAAATAAATCCCAGTCACTTGCATTACCAAACGGAACTACGTTACTATTATTTGTTTTTGAAATGTAAGAGTAACCACCGTAGGTTACAAAGTCGCCTGGTTGATAATTTGTTGCTGAAGACCAACTGTCTTCGAATTCTAAACCTGGAACAAATGTATACCATTGTGTAACTGCTTGAACTGTTGCGGCATTAAATGTTAATGTTGCACCCGATCCACCAATTTGTGTATTAGGAATCGAAATTACATCAGTTGCTGAGTGTCCAGTACCGCCATGAACTATTGTAACTGTACAAGCGCCTACAGAGTCAACAGCAACATTAAATCTTGTTGTTGCCATGTCACCTGAACCAGCTGATGTTCCTGTTACATCATTATAAGTTCCTTCTATTCTTAATACGTCTGCTACACTAATTGTATCAACAGTTGTTATACTACCAGTTGCTGTTATATCAGCGGCCAAGTTCGTTGTTGATGTGTGCCAATCATTACAAATCCAAAGACTGCCACCATACTTAACAACATCATTAACTTTATATCTTGTTGTTCCTGCGTGAACTGATTTATATTCTATACCTTTATGTAAGTAATCCCATTTAGTTTGGTCTGCTTCTAAACCTTCTGCTAGTGTTGCCCCGGAAATGTGATGTTCATTACAAATATAAAGCTGTCCGCCGTATTTTACTTCATCGTATTTTTTATATTTTGTATTAATTGCCCAGTCAGTTTTCCATTCTTGACCTTTTGCAAAAATATCCCATTTGTCAATGTCAGCATCTAAACCGTCTATATCTGTAGTGTTTGTTGATGCTGATGTATGTGGTGCTGTACATAAGTAAAGTCCGCCACCATACTTAACAATGTCGTTAATTTTATAAACAGTATTAAGTGTCCATAAATTTTTCCAGTCAAAGCCTTCAGCAAAAAGATCCCATTTTGCTTGATCTGTTTCTAATTTTCCTGCTGGTGTTTCTGATGTATGTCCTGTGTTACAAATATAAAGATATCCGCCGTATTTTACAATGTCATTAACTTTGTAAACTTGGCCTGATACCCAATCATTTTGCCATTCAGTACCATCTGAAAATTTCTGCCATTTAGTTGATGCGTCTGTATAAAATTGAGCTGAAGATGTGTGCCCTGATATACAAATATATGTACGTCCACCGCTACGAACGATGTCGTCTTTATAGTAAACAGTACCTGTAACCCAAGCACCCTTCCATACAAATCTTATTCTACCTAGTTTAAATTCAGCCATTTGTTCTTCCTAAATGCATATTGTTAGTATTTATCATTGGTTTCATATTTAATTTCCAATACCCTCGTTAGCAATCGCATCGTAATATCCTTCGGGGTCTTCATATAGTTCTTGGTTAGCTAACATACCTGCTGATATACCATTAGCAAAAAATGCCTGTGCTAATGGAACTCCGCTTATGCCACCTGTAAATTTCATAAGTACTGGAATATCAATAGCTAATCCAGCCGTATTCCCAATTTGATTTAGATTATGCAATTTAATAGTACCTGCTAAAACGGCGTTAGCGGCTACATTTGAACCACCTCCGCTAATTCTACTTGTTATGTAAGATGCAACTGCTCTTTGTGTTGGTACAATGTTATTTGAATTTGCAACAAATGTTATTTCTTTTGAAAATTCTCTAATAACTGCTTGTGTACCACCTACAATAATAGCACCTAAACGTAATTCTGATAATCCTTGTAAGTCAAACTGTGAAGCATTAATTGTTACAATACCCGTGCTTTGTTCAACTTTAAATAGTTCACCAACTCTAAAGTTACCGTCTTGGTCAGTTGATGTATAAAATACCCGTCCTCCACTAAATTCCATAGTTTCATTTTGCTGTTCTGGTGGGTAAACTGATGAATATCCTTCTTTATATAAATCAGGATAATTTGAAGTAGTAGTTGTACCAGTACCAACATCTAAGAAATCGTGTCCAGTTAATCTAACCTGACTATAATTTTGTCTAATAATCATATCTTCTTCATTTACTGGTGATTCTTGAATTCCCATAGTTGGTGCAAGAGAAATTTTTGCAACAATATTTGGTGCAACTCCACTTAATGTTTCTACAGAACCAACTTTATAAATTACATCATTAATACTTGCAAATGTTAAGTTGTCACCTGGTCCTGGTAATAAAGTTAAATCTTTAACAATAAAATGTAAACCAGTTTGGAACTGATCAGCAAAGCCGTCTCCAGTAATTGTAACAGCATTAAATTTCGTATAACCACCACCTCTATTTTTAAAGGAAGGTTGTGCTAGACATCCGTTATTAACTCTTACATCTATTGTTACGTCTTCTGTTTTTTGTGTATCATAAACATATACAGTTGGAGGTGTATCTTTAATATATCCACTGCCGGGTTCTGTTATTAAGAATTTGTCAATTCTACCTGTATCAATATTTGCTCTCATTTTTGCTACAGCACCAAATCTTATATTCTGATAGTTTGGTCCTGCTGAAGTACTAACTAATCCCCAGCCTGGGCCAGACTCTGTTGTATAACCTCTAACGTTTGTATGATATGTATCACTTGGTAAATCAGTTTGCTCTTCCCATACATGACCACCTTCACCAGTTACTATATCTCCGCCATCTCTCACAGCAAGAAATACTCCGTCTTGGTAATCAATATACCACGCTGTAGTAGTTAATGAAGTTGATGGAGTTTCTGATTCATACCATACTGAACTAGTTGCGCCAGTTGAAAAATCTGTAAAGCTAAAGAAGAACGTTGATGATAATCCAAACGTTGCACTTGTAGTTGATGTTCCATCACTAATCATTGTAGTTGAAGGATCTAAATCTCCACCTACTGAAAATGTTCCATTTGGCATACAAGCGGCTACAAATTTATTGTTACCCCAAGTAAACCCTGTAACGTCATACGTTGATGGACAAACATTATTTCCTGCTACCCAAGTTGCTCCGTTATCAACACTTTGCATACAAGTACCATTAGCTCTAACTATCATCCACTTACCATTACCGTAAGCAATCCATTTAAATCCTACAGCACCGCCAGTAGCTATACCTGTCCAAGTTGTTCCATCTGTTGTAGTTTTTTGTACTGTTGCAGAATCATCTGCAATTGCAATCACTGTATGACTTGTAGAATTGTGTGGTCCTTCACAAATATCAATATAGTTTGCTGATGTTATAGTATATGGTGCTGATGCCCATGCTGTTCCTGCCGTTGACAAGTTTACTTTTGCACCATTACCTAAAGAGATATAATATTTTAATTTACCTTTACATTTTAATACACAATTTGGAGTAATCCAACTACCATCAGTTGTCGCTGTACTCCAACTAGAACCTGTTAAGTTTGAATAAACTGCATTTTCACTAGTACTAGGAAACGCTACTAAAGTACTTCCGTGTCCAGATGTACATTTAAACGTTGGTGCAGTTAGTCCAGTATTAAGTTCAGTAACTGAATACCCAGGACTAGCAACTTTAACTCTTGGTTCAATTCTATAAGTTGTTGTTCCGTCTAATACAGTTGCTATTGTCCAACCTGGAACAATATGATCCCAACCACGTTTTCCATCACTTTCTCTAATTACGTTAATAAGTTTTGTTCCAGGATAATACTCATCTACAATAGCGTATTGTCCTCTACCTTTACCTTGTTCTAAATAAATTCTTTGTCCTTCAGTTACAGTTGCAACTCTAAACGTTACATTAGGTACGCCGCCAACATTACCAAGGTTAACATTAGAAACTGTAATTGTATCTCCAACTCTGTGACTGTGACTTCCGTCTAATGGTGTAATTGAACTTATTCCACCACCACCATCAACAACAATTTGAAATGCTTGTTGTGGAATATATCCACGACCGTTTGTGGTTGCTGGAACAATATTATATGTTCCTTCTGGTCTACTTGGATCAGCCGCCGAAATAGTATCAAATGTTAAGAAAGCTCTTCCGGCATATTCTGCCGCAGTATTAATATCTGATTGAGCAATAGTAATTGAAATAGTTGTACCACTTTGTGCAGAATTTCTTATTCCACTTGTATGTCCTCTACCACCAGGTAAACTTGAATCACCTGGATCTAATAATCTAATTTCACTAATACTACCATTTCTTACATCGGTATATGTGTTATCAACAGCAACATCTAATCCTGAGCCAGTTATATTGTGTTGTGCATTAATATAATCTTGTCCTGTATGTGTATATCCTATAGCAAAAATATTATCTGCATTATTGTAAACTTCAGGAGCAGTTGCTTGATAATATTGATTGTGTGCTTTTGAAGTTATAGGTGTTTCAGTTGCAAGTACTCCAATAGCTACTGCTCCATATTTTCCGTATGAACAGTTTCCATTAGTACCTCTAATTTTTCCACCATCCGTACATAAGTAACCTATGTGGCAATAATATGTAAAGACTGAAACAAGCTCTGCTCTAGCATCTGCTGAAAGCCATACACTAATACCATCATCAAGAAAGTTTGTCATATCGTTAGCAAGAACTGTTTTCATTCCGCCGTTATGTAATGAACCATCTAGTCTTAATCCAGTAACTCCAGCACCAAATGAACTTATATTTTTTACATAAGGTGATCGTTCTTTAATCCATACTGTTTCATCAGTCGGCCCTGCACCAGGATCAAATGCTATGTATGATCCGCCTTGTGGTCTTTGCGTTCCATAAACATCATTTGCGGTTAACGTTCCAGTTTTACCTTGCATTGTTAAACCTCTAATACCTGTTGCATCTCTAAGCCAAAACATATCAGAACCTTCATAACCTGCCGCTGGTCTAACTTGTACAGAACGTCTACCATCACCATGAAGTGTTATACCTTTTGGAACTTGAATAGGTAGAATTTCGTCGTATTGTCCTGTAGAAATATAAATTGTACCTGGTGCTCTGTTTGGCTCGTCAGCAAAAATAAATTGACAAGCATACTTAATTGTTTTAAATGGAGCACTAAGACTTAATCCACTTCCTACACTATCTTTGCCTGATGTGGAAACGTAATATGTTTTTCCTACTTCACCAAACATTTCCCAACTAGCTTCATTAACACCACCAACATCAACAGTTTTTAATGTTGCTCCTGGAGTACTAATTGGTAGTCTAACTGTATCTGTACCATCATGAGTTCTTAAGTCACCTTTATATTGTAGAACGTTAGTATCAAATCCTGCAATATGTTTTTCCCAATAACTATTTGTTACATCTAAGTCAGGTGTAACAAGTGTTGAATCATCACTTTCGTGTCTTTGTTTACAAACCCATGCAGTACTTTTATGTACAACAATATCACCTAAACAATAAACTGTTCCTGTTGTTCCGATCCATTCACCTCTATAAGAATCTCCAGTTAATACTAATTGCCAATACATTATTACGCTATTCGGATCAGTACTTTCTCCTGGATCATAATAAGAACGATGTTCTGGATCTAATGAATCAGGTTCTATTCCAGTATTATCTCTAACTGCAATATAAATCCAACCACGCCGTCTAACAATATCACCTGTTCTATAGGCAAGAGTGATATCCCACTCTGTCTTCATATTCCAACCGGTAGTTAATAATTCCCAATCGTATAATCCTTGTAAACTTTCTCCGTCATAAAACACACCTGTAACACTTGGAGGTGAACTACTATTAATTTTCATTGCGGTATAAGTATATCCGCCGTAGCTAACTATATCACCTGGTTGGTATGTAACAGTACTATCCCATAATGCTTCGTAGCCTAATCCAGGCATCCATATATCAAAATTTGCTTCAAGAAATGCATTTGTCGATGTGTGTTCGCCTTTACAACGCCATAGTGTTGGACCATATTTTACAATATCTCCTACTTTATAACGTGTACCACTTGAATCGTCGGAGCTCTGCCATGTTCCTTTGTAGTCAACACCATCAATTACTTTTTCCCACTTTGCTTGATCTTCTTCTAAACCTAAAATGTATGTTCCTGCAGACGAGTGTCCTATTACACAACGATAAACAATACCACCGTAACGAATAACATCGTCTTTTCTATATCTTGTAGAAATTGTCCAATCTTTTTCCCAAGCGTCTCCACGCCATTTAATTTTCCATTTTGTTTGATCTGTTTCTAAACCACCGAGTGTAGTTGAAGAAGTATGTTCTTCTATACATTGATAAACATAACCACCATAACGAATAACATCATCAATTGTATAACTTGTTAATGGTTGCCATTCGTTACGCCAGTTTGGTGTTTTATAATATGCAATAAGTTTAGCTTCGTCACCACTAATACTAGTTGCGCCTGAAACGTGTTCAGTTAAAACTCTATAAATTACTGATCCATACTTTAATAAATCATTTCTTACATATCTTGTACTTGCTAACCAATCACCACGCCATGTATAACCTTCGGTGTGTAGTAACCATCTAGCTTTTGGAGAATAAGTTAAATCTGTTGTAAAATCTGCGGAGTCGGAAGTATGACCGATCATACAAAGATAAGTATTACCGCCTACACGAATTACATCATCCTTGACATAAACCGTAGAGCCAGTCCAATAGTCTCTCCATGTATATCTTATTCTTGCAATATTAAATTCAGCCATCTTAGTATCCTGTTATAAACTCTTCGCCCTTAAATTCATCTGAAGTTCCTGTTGCATAAGTGTATGGTGTATTAATTCTTAAAACAAATTCACCTTCAGCATTTACAAAATAGTAAATATTTTTATCATCCCAACGCATTTGTTCAAAGTTTAAATTTTCATAAACTAAAACATGGTTTGGATTTCGTCCCTCAAAGAAGTCAGCACCATCTTGGAAATCAGGAAAGTTATCGCTGGTTCCGCCTGGTTTATTAACTTGTATATTGTCTGTTGGAGATGCTACATCAATTTTAGATATAAACAATTGTCCATCATCATCTCTACGCATAGCATAAAAATAACGTTCACCTGTTTGTCTTGATAAAGGTTCTGAACCTACGTAACTAAAACTCATTATACAATCTCCACAAAACTAAAGATAACGTCAACTGCGTCATCTTGGTCTGCCTGAACATATAAAATATTATCTCCCGGCATAATTAATTTTTCACCGCCATTAATTGCTCGCAAACTTGCATTCGGGGCAATCATAACATCTTTAACATAATATCCTGTAACACTAGTATCATCTTTAATTGTAATACTAACTCGTGTATTTCCATCTAATAGATTAGCAATACTTAAACCAATTCCTGTACATTTAGACGCAGTCGGTACATTGAAAATTTCAACCGGTTGCGTTCCTACGTTTTTTACTACTTTATTTTTAAAAAATGTTGCCATCTATATTATCCTAAACTTAATACAATTTCTAATGCTATATTTTCAGCATCTGTTGTTGATACAGAACCAGATGTTCCTGCAACTGATTCCCAACTTGTACCATTATAAATCTCTAACCTACCATCTGTAGTGTTCCAACGTGTCATTCCTAATGGAGGACTTGGATGCCTTTGTATCGAAGTTCCTACAGGAAGTACTACTCCGTCAGTTCCTACAATTTCTACATAACCAGTGCCTGTACTAGTAAATCTAGTAGCCGCACCGCTTACTGTGTTATTTATTTCACTTCCACTGATCTTAATATTGTCAATATTAACTCCACCTGTACCGTTTGGTAGCAAGTTTAAATCTGTGTTTAAAGTAGTTGTACTAATAGTATTACCATCAATTTGAATGTCATCTATTTTAAGTTTTGATACATTAAATTCAGTTGCTGTAATACTTGCAATTTCACTGCCTGCTGAATAAAATCTAATAGTATCATCATTAGCACCTGGTGTTAATTCTGCTGTAATATACGTATCAGCATCTAAATCAAATACACCTGTTAATACAATCCAGTTACCGTCATATCCTTCAAACCTACCTGTAGTTGTGTTATAACGTATCATACCTACTGCTGGTACAGAAGGTCTTTGAGCTGTTGTTCCAGAAGGAATTCTAACACTTCCTGTAGAGTTAATATCAACAATTCCACTACCTGGAGTCATTGTAATATCACTAGATGCTGTTTGTATTTGATTACTTTTTATAATAAAATCATCAATAATAATAGCACCCGAACCATTAGTACGTAATTCTAGGTTTGCGTTTGAAACTGTATTTTCAACAACTCCAGCGTCGATTTTAATATCATCAATATATGCACTAGCAGTATGTAAATTATTCCAACGTTTTCCAGCAGTTCCTAAATTGTATTTTGCTGTTTCTGCCGGTTTAATATCACTAGTAATTCCAGCTACAATATTAATAGTATCAGTAGCTTCATCACCTAGTTGTACATTTCCACCTACAGTAATATCACCATCTGCTGTAACATTTCCTGTAACGTCTAAATTACCAGTAATATTAGTATTTGCTTGAATATCAACTTCACCTGTTCCGTTAGGTATAATGTCAATATTTGCATTTGATACAGTCGTAGAAATTACGTTAGTATCAAATCTTAAATCATCTATTTCGAAAGTTTTTAATGCAACAACTTTGTCTGTGCCGACAGTTGTGAGGTTTAATACGTTACCAACAGTATGAATTGTATTACCAGAAATTCTTACATCTCCGATAAATGCTGTTCCTGTTGTAACTAAATCAGTTGATCTTGTAGTTCCGTTGACGTCTAGTACGTATTGAGGAGTTGCGGTTTTGATACCGATTCTGCTGTTATTAACATCCAGATAAAGTAAATCCGTCTCAAAAGCTAAATCCACACCGTTCCTGATGAGGTTTGCCTTCAGTAGCGGACCTGATATACGACCTACAGCCACTTTGCTCTCCTAATACGGGGATCCTGTCCCTCTAACCTAGATATCATTGCCGGTTAACCACAGTATGTCCCATAGTACATAAAAGGTTTCTCTCCTTTTATTGGTCTTGTACTATGACAATAGTATTTATCGTTTTTGGAAATTATGCGAGTGCAATGGTGTATATATTAACTAGTTCTTCCATGTACTGTTCAGTAATACCACCGCCAATACCTGCGATGTTGGCCCAGTCAGAACCGTCGAAAGTTTCCATATAAGCCAAGCCAGTGTTATAACGTGTTTGTCCTATAATACCTGCTGGACGTTGTGCAGTTGATCCTGCAGGAATAACAATTCCATAGTGTGTATCAAAATGAACGTATCCAGTATTACCTGTTTTAGAAATTTGAAATGCTGATTGTATTGAGTTGTGAATAGTATTTGTATCAAACTCAAAGTTAGCTATATTAACAGTTCCAGTTGCAGTTAAATTAAAATCAGCATTTGTTGTTGCAGAAGAAATAGTATTTCCATCTATCTCTACAGTATTTTGTGATATCAGTTTATTAGTTACGAGTGAATCACTAGATAGTGTTGTATTTGTAGCACCACCAGTAACAAAGCTAAAATCATTACCAGCATTTGCTAGTACATAAGTTTGTCTATTTTCACTCCATATACCTCTTAATGGCGTATATGCAGTTGAAAATAATTCAAAGAAATTAGTAGTTGTATTGTACCTAACATCGCGATTTAAGTTGGTTCTTTGTGCTTCTGTACCATCTGGTACTTTTAGTGCCCTTGTAGAATTTAATGAAATACTTTCACCACCTGGTGTAATTTGTAAATCACCAACAGATATAATATTATGTCCATTAAGTGTTATGTCATCTATAATAATGCTTCCAGTACCGTTAGCTCTAATTATTAAGTTATTATTAAGTGTTGAAGTTGTTATGTAATCATTGTCTATTTCAATGTCACCTATAACTGCTTTAGCTGTGTTTATATTATTCCATACATTAGTTGTACTTCCTAAACTATGCAATCCTGCTGTAGTATTTGGAACTAAATCTTGTGTAAAATCAAGGAAGTCAAAATCAATAGTATCTGTTGGTTCGTCACCTAAATTAATTGTACCGCCAACAGATATGTTTCCTGGAATAGTTATATTTCCAGTTGCATCAACGTTACCTTGAATTTTTGTAGTAGGAAAATTAACAATACCTGTTCCGTTAGGATCTAGTACAATATTAGAATTATTTTTACTTCCAATATAATTATCATTAAATGTTAAGTTGTCAGTACCTAATTCGTCTGCGTGAATAATTCCGTCTTGGGAATCTAAAATAATATCACCAGTAATAGACGTAATACCTGTTGTGTCAATTTTTATATTTCCACTAGTAAGTCTATCAGCATAGTAATCGTTAGCACGATGTTGTCCTACAAGGTTTAATTCTGCATTAGGGGAAGCTGTTCTAATACCAATTTTACCTGTTAAATGACCTACATATAATAGATCATTATCGAAGGCTAAATTAGCTTGAGTTCTTTTTAGATTTGCCGCTAGTAGCGGACCTGAGATTCTTGCAACTTGTGCCATATAACTTCCCTCTACTTGTATTTATCGGAAGTTATTAAGTCCAGGGTCTGCCTGTTACAAGTCCACCTGAGTTTGCATTGTTGGTAAGTGTATTATCTGCTTTATATACAGTAGGTAATTGAGACAAGTTAAGAGTATCACGTCTTCCGCTTGCCGCTCGGTTTGTTTTTGCTAAGGCTAATTTAGCCTCTTGTCTAAGTTTTTTATTTGCTAGTGTTGAAATACCATTTGCGGCCATTAACTTCTCCTACTTGTCAAAGTTATGTATAACTGTTACTGGTTTACCAGTTGGAACTGGTGTACCAAATACTACGTACCAACCTGCGGCGTATGTTGGTGGGTTTTGTTCTAGTACATAGTTTGTAGTTGCTAGTTGAAATACGTTTTCAATAAGAACTATAATATTTTGTGCCGCGGCTGGACTTGGATTATAAGTATCGCCGTTAACTAATGGGCCAAATTTTGTTTCAACATCATCGCCGTTTCCTAATGCTTGTTGAACAATACTTGCTGGTTCAAACCGTCTAACAGGTGCCCATGAACCATCTTGAAAAGATTCAAAAACATTTGAATCAATATTATAACGAAAATGTCCGTTTGCCGCAGTTGTTAATCTTTGTGCGTCTGTACCTTTTGGTACCATCATCATGTCTGTGCTATCTAATACAATTTGTCCGTTAATATCTCTACGGATATCTTTATTGCCGTAAATACCACGATTAAGTGTGGACTGTTGTCTAAGATAACGCATTACACATCCAAGTAACTAAGAGTTAGAGCTAAATTGTGTGGAGAATTAGAAACTGCTACAACTTTATCTCCAGCTTCTAAAATAATCTTTTCAGAATCAAATGTAAATGTTTCGCCGCCTGGAACTGGTAGTTCCATCACTACCTTGTTTTTATCAGCTTTTGCTTCTGTATCTTTTATAAAGTGTAGATCAAATGATGAATCATTTGTTCCAGCACTATTATATCCTGCTATATTAGTCACCATAATAGTTGTAACAGCATATGATTTTCCTGCTGGAACTTCTACAATTACTGCGTCAGTTCCTGATAAAAGTGATTGTGCTAGTGCCATTTTTTCCTATCCTTAAAAGATCATACTTAAAAGTAATGATCTGTTTTTGCTTAAAATTTCGTCTCTAACGTTATTACTATTTACATAAAATAGTCCAGTTTTGCCTGCTCCCGGATCCTTAACATATAGCTTTAAACCTTCTGTTGGTGCCGCTGGATCTACTGTAGCATCATCTGGACTTGGTGTTGCTTTAATATGTAATTGGTCATCAATAACAACTGATCCTGTTCCTGGTGCTGATAATGTTAAATCAGCTGAACTAATTGTTGTTTCAATTGTACTATTATAAATTCTTAAATCGTGAAATTCTGTTCTGTTATTATAAAATGTAGAAGTTATAGTTCCGTTAATATCTACTTCTGCTCTTTCTACATCTACTGTATCGATAACTCTAACTACAGTATTATTATCTAGTATTCTACTAACTTCTAAGTTAGCTGTTTTATCGTCAACTACCTCAACAACTTTTTTAAGGTTAGGTATATGATCATCGTCTACAACTTGAGTTTCATAATTGTTAGTACCACTAACATCAATTACACCTGTACCAGAATTAATTAAATTTAGGTCACCGCCGCCTGTACTAATAGCTCTTACTTCTAATCCAATGTTATTTCCGCTTTCATCTTTTAAAACAAAAGCACCTGTCTTTGTTGTTTGAGAAACTGGATCATTCCAAGAAATATTTTCATTAAAAAGAAATTGTACATCTGCTAAACTACCGCGTTCAATTCTAATTCCTGCTTCGCTGTTTTTTGTAACACCTGCTCCTGTTTCATCTGAGTTAAGAACAATAATATTATCTTTAATGTTTAAATCAGTTGAACTAACATTTGTTGTCGTACCCGTAATAACAAGATCACCTGTAACTCTAACTTGACCTATATTATTGCCTGTGTCAAGAGTTATAACTCCGTCGTCGACTACTTTAATTGTGTAATTTCCGCTTGTATTAATGTGTTTTGACATAGTTGTTATTGCCCATCTACTGTTACGGTGTTTGTGATTCCGTCATCTTCACCACCTGCATCACTGCCGCCGATTATCATTTTTCCTCTTGTAGTACCTTCATATTGACAGTTGTTATTAAAAATTTTAGTAACTTGTACAACTGTCGAATCATCTAGGACACCATCAATTGACATCTCTCCAGCAACTAATGTTCCAGCCGCTTTATTTACTAATAATAAAATCTCTGTATATGTACCATCTGACACTCTAAATTTATTTCCAGAACGTTGCGATACAATCCAAGCCTTATTAGAAGCTTCTGATCCTTTGTCGGTAAAAAAATGGCGTGTTACCTGGAGTTTTCCGTTTCCTTCTCCAAAATGTCTACTGTTAACTGGTCTTCCCATTTTTTACTCCTGCTTATGTTAGTATTTATCAGAAAAGAGAAAGCCCGAACCGAGGTCCGGGCTTCCATTACTAGTTAATTCAATCCTAAAAACTAGTTATTATGCATCATCTGTAAAGTCGTCGTCATCAGTGCCTGCGGCAGTATCGTCGTCGCCTGCTTCTTCCATACGTCCGATGCCAGCCGCTGGTGTTCCTGCGCCTGTTAATACCCATTCTACAGCATCACCATCAAGGGCGTTAGATCCAGAAGCACTTGGTGCCGCTAGTACTACCTTACGTCCTGTAATTTTTGATACTCCATAAGTTTCTGCATCGCTACCTTTTACAGAAATTGTCATTTCACCAGCTGATAAAGCCGCTGGTAAGATGCCAGTTTTTAATGTACACGTAACTTCAACATCAGGAGTACCAGTTTCAGCAACGATGAATCTTTTAGATCCTTTTTGCCTAACAATGTGTCCTTCTTTTACTGCCGTTCCGTTATGAAAATTTACTTTAATTTCACTATCACCTGCTGTTGGTCCAGCAACTAAATCTGCGAAATACCTTTTGTTTATTGGTCTTCCCATTTGTTTTCTCCTTTTAAACGTTCTAAGTCTACGGGGTTATGTCCCCATAAAACGCAAAATCGCGTCCTTATTACTCGTATATTTATCAAGAGAAAGCCCAGAACAGCGTTTAATAGCCATTCTGGGCTCGACTCATTAAATTTATAGTGGAAAAGGTAGGACTTGGTTACACCTACAATCCCGCCTCACAGATACCTATCTATTGTTGCGGAAAACCTGCACCCGACTGGTAAGTCGATTTGGATAAGCGCCTTTCAGCTACCCACCCTGGGTACCACCCCTGTACAGTCAAGTTCGCCCCTCTGGTAAGAAGCTCTTCCTTGCACAATTCCTACTTAAACAGAGCTACCGTCTAAGTATTATATGTATAATAACATCTTATATGATAAAGTCAAGTCTTTTTTTTAATTTTCTGTGGATAAATTTATCCAAAATAGAAAAGAAAGGGCGACCTAAGCCGCCCCTTCCTAATCGCTTTGTAAAATCTCTTAAAATTAAGAGAATGTTACGTTTGTTACAGCTACTCTTCCTAAGTAGTCAGCCGCATTACCAAGAGATGATGCTGTGTTGTTTAACTCAACATAACCGTATCTTGACATGAAACTTACTACTGGTTCGAAAGATGCTGGATCCAACACAACACCGCTTGACATCAATGGGATGTATGGGCAGTAAAATGCTGGTGCATCTGACTCTGAAGTACCTTTGTAACCAACAAGCACATCACTTGCCGCAACGCCTGTATCAGCCGCATATGAATCAACATATACTTTCATTGCACCATTTAGTGTTCCTACAAATTTAGTATTTGTTGGAGCTTCAAAAGTGCCTTCAGTTGTTCTTGCGAACGCTGAAGTTGTTGCTGATTGTAGTACAGTTAGTGCGTGTGGTGAAACCACAGCCCAGTTACCTGCGCCACGACGTGTGCGTTGAGCAATAGTATTTGCAACACGGTTGACCATTACAGCCAAAGCCGCGTGTTCGTCACCGACGAATGTTGCAGTACCTGATACGCCAGTTTGACTATAAGTCAACTGAGCCGCACCTGCTAATGCACGTAAAGAAGCAAGAACTTCTTGATCAATTTCAGCAGTAATTTCTTGGGCTAATGCCGCCATAATTTCTGCTTCGATGTCAATTCCTTGCTGTGCTTGAGCATCTTGAGCCGCTTCAAAAGTCCAGCGAGCTGATAGCTTTCTGGTTTTTGCTTCGACTGTTTGCTTTAAGATCTGGATACTTAATTTGTTTCCAGGCAATCCTTCTAGTCCCGCTGTAGCGGCACCGGCTGGAGTTGCATCAGCGGCGTTACCTGAATAAGCCGCGGCAATCTTAAATGGTGAAAGTGCTTCTTCACCGACTTCATTACCATCAGATGCTGATGCATAACGAACTCTTAATGTGTGGATTTGACCCACTGGACCTGTCATAGGCTGTACCCCAACTAATTCGTTGGCGATAACGGTTGGCATAACACGTCGTATTACTGGTAGGATAACTCTGTTAAGAGTTGCAACATTACCGGCAGACGTAGCGCCTGCTCCTGCAGTCTCATTCAACCACTTGCGTGTGTTTTCAAGAGTACTTGCCATTACTGCTTTTTTGTTGCCTTGAAGGCCTTCTAAAAGAGCGGTTTTGGTATCCTGCCAGCGATTTTCTAGTAGTTCTGACATTGTTTTCTCCTTAATTCAATCCTGCAAGTCTACGAATATCAACAATATTACTTGTCGCTTCGGAGCTTACACTACTAACGTTAGATTCTTCTTTATTGCCTGTAATTGCTTTTGCCTCTTGTTCCGTTAATGTCGCCTTTTTCTTCTCTGGAGTCTTCCCGTCTAATACTGCCGGTATGTACTTGTTAAATTGTTTTGACAATTTATCAGTTTGTACACTTTCCAGTAAGTCATTCATAATCTCACGCTGATCTTTGCTCAATGGAGCAGTTAGTTCAGCAATGACGTCTTTTCTCTTAGTCGCATCATTGATCTTAGTGATCTCTGCATCTTTCTCTGCGATAACTTTTGCTTTTGCGTCATCAGATGCTTTAACTTCTGCAAATTGCTTATCTTTAAGATCAACAACTTTCATTAGTTTAGCAGTTTCTGATTTTTCATTCAAATAACTGTTATTGTATTCGTTTGCAAATGTTTCGAAGATTTTGCGACCAAAGTCATTTTTACGTGCTGAGTCGATATCTTCTTTAAGTTGGCTAATTTCTTTTGTAAGACCTTTTCCAACAACATCGGATACCAATTTAGCACTCTTCTCAACAAATGTTGATTTAACTTTGTTAAGATGTTTCTTAGCTTCACGTACAAGTTTTACCTTAGTTTCAGCCAAGTCTTTCTTATCTTCGTGGAACTCTGCAATTTCTTTTGCCAAAGCTTCTACAACAAATTCCTCAAGTTTGCCAAACTTATCTGACATAACTTTTTGGTCTTCGTGTAATTCAGTTACTTCTTTTTTCAACGATTCTAATACAAACTGTTTTAACAATCCTGCGTTTTCACGCATAGCAACAACATATTTTGCTCTTGCTTCTGCTAATTGTTTACGATCATCAGTAAATTCGGAAATTTCTTCCGCTAATTTATCGCTAACCATAGAGTCGATTGCTTCAACCATTTGTGCTTTGTCGTGTTCATATTTAGAAGCGAACTCCTCTCGAAGTTCAGCAGTGACTTCTAATTTCGTTTCCGAAATTTTCTTGTCCCATGCTTCTTGAATTTCAGCTCTGATCTCTTCAGAAATTACATTGTTTTCAAAGAGTGATTTCAGTGCGTCCAACATTATATTCTCCTTATTACTGGAGCCCCTTGATTATATTAATCAAGGAATTCTTTAAATATCCTTGCGCCTTTGTGTCGCCTTCTAGCTCACGTGCCAAGTTCATAGCCTTATACCCCCCACGAGTATTTAATAAATGCTCGTATATTGGGGTTGGGTATGCCCCTGGAGCACTGGGTTGAGCAACTACATCCACCGTTATGATTTCATAGTCACTTACTTGTCCGGATCCGTCTTCTGTGACGTTTCCGCTACCACGTGATGAAACGCCTAGTTTGACTCCGCTTTCCAGCATTGTCGAAACTAGTTGTCCCATCGGCGTAGGTAATACTTTAAGTTTCCCGTAACCGTTTGGTCCATCCATCCACATTTCTGTGATCATATGGCTTACACGGTCTAAGTTAATGTTAAGTCCCTCAGGATGATCAACTTCGCCTAGAACTGAATATCCACCAGTTATTTGGTCGTTGAGTGTGTTGACAGCCCTACCAATCTCAGTAACAGGGTAAACTCGTTGATTAGCGTTTTTCACCCCACCTTGAATGCAAATTCCTTTAAGATAAAGGTCTTTGCCGCCTTTGTCGTTCTCGGTAGTCTCTATGACCATTTTAGCCTGGTCGAATGTCAAGTTCTCACGTAAATTGAGCAACACTTTGTTCCTTATCATTACGAACCGATTACTGAATCAGTATTCGTTCCGCCTTCTTCGCCTTTTCCCTTTTTCTCGGTACCGTGGCCTTTTGAATCAGATTTTAATGACTTAGAAGCTTTTCCACCTGGAACATTTACGTTACCAGCTGAATCTTCTTTAGCGTCGTTGCTAGTTAGTCCAGAATTTGAACCACCACCTTCGCCACCAGTTGCGATATTTTTAGCTTCGCCACCCATGTCATTTTTACTTGCTACTGTAGACTTTGTATTAGTACCACCTGTTTCACCAGCACCTTTTGTTTCAGCGCCGTGTCCAGCTGTTACTTTAGTTACATACTCTCTCATTAGCTCAGTCTGATCTTTAGGAGCTTCTGCTTTCGCTTCTTTCCCTTCAAATCTAGGCTGTTCTGCTTCAAGATCGGAAGGAGCATCAACTGCCTCTTCCTCTGCATCGTCGTCGCCATCGTCGTCTCCGCCTTCGTCGTCTGCAGGAATTTCTGCATCGTCGCCAGCATCGTCGCCGTCGCCGTCATTGTCGCCCATCATGGCATCAAATTCAGCTTTAAGGTCGTCTAGTGCATCTTCCAAGTCAACTACACGGTCTTCAAGATCTTCATCGTCGCCCGCATCGTCGCCTTCTTCATCACCTACTTCATCACCGGTTTCAATATCACCGATCATAGCATCTGCTGGGTCTCCGCCCATATCAGGTGCTTCTGTAGGAACCTCTTCTACTGGCGTGATGTCAACAAGTTCTTCTTTAACTTCTTTTTCATCTTCGTCAGCTTTTTCGTCAGCTTTTTCGTCGACTTCTTTGTCGCCTTCATCAGCTTTTTCGTCTGATTTTTCGTCGACTTTTTCGTCTTCTTTAGCTTCTTTTTCATCCGATTTCGCTTCGTCTACTTCGACTTCCGGCGTATCATCGTCTAAAAGTTTTTCATAAATGTTTCTGGATTTTTCGACAACTATTTCGTGAAATAGTTCTTCCGCACCAGCACGGTCTTCTGCAATGAGCTTTTCTAACATTTGCTCAAATTTGTTCTTGTCGGCCATTGGATTCTCCTCCTGTTGTTTAGATAGTGTAAGGCTGTCGTATAGTATTTACTGTTTTTGAAGAAAACTACGTGGTTATCGGCCGAAAATGAGCCGTTTTACATTAAGATTATAGAATCTTGAAATGATCTATAAATTTCTCAACGGTCATATGGTTTAAGTTACCCCAAACCTTTAAATTGTCTGGCAAGAAAGAATTTTCACTTGCTACTCTTATATATCTCTTATGAGGATTTTTTTGGATTACGATACCTGTTTGTCGTGCCCAGTTACCGTGATATGTTGCTGAAGCAGAAGAAGGTTTATAATTTTTTGTATCTGCATATAAATTGTTAACTTTACCTTCAGTACCTTCGTAATCAAAACCTAAAATATAGATATCCTGATTATTATGATCTTCTTGACTAGCTAAATTTAATGCTGTAGGGCCAGTACTCCAACCTAAACTAGGGTCAAAGTAATTAAACTTATTATAATCTTTATATGCTCTATTAGGATTTGTCCATACTTCATGAGTAAGTTGCCATCCAACATGATTAATTTCAGTAACCATTTTAGTATCAACAGCTACTAGATAGTCAGGGTCAAACTCTCTATATAAAGCATTACAGCCGTATATTGTACCGAGTGGTTTTAATTTATGGAGATTAATGGGTTTTCGACTTTTGCCGTTTCCAATAACAAATGCCAGACCGGATCTGGACATTGTGTTAAACTGCTTCTTCGGCGTTAGCCGCTAATCCGTACATTTGGCGTACGAAGTGCAACTCTTTTTCCTGCTCTTCTTTGTGTAGTTCTGCCGCTTTACGAGTTTTATTAATTTGACGCAGAGTTAATCGTGTTTTACGAGTGTCGTCTCGTTGAACAATAGACTCATCATCAACAGGATCATATTCTTTATTATCCACGGGTTCTAAAGTTTCTTTATCGAAGTAAAATATTTCTCGTAGCGTTGTCATATTAGTATTTATGCGGGAGGGGGTGTGCCACCGCCTGGTGCTCCACCGCCTGGTGCTCCTCCTGTTGCTGTATCTGGTGGGGGTGCCGCTCCGCCATCTACTGGAGGTACATCAGCTTCAAGATCTTCATCTTCCATACCGCCCATGTCAGCGCCTATACCTGCACCACTAATTCCAGCAGTTCTCATTTCACCTGCCGCGTCAGTTGGTATTGGTGTTAGTTGTTCGTCGTTTTCTTCTTTCCATAAACGTTCGTTTTCAGCAAGTTCTTCTTCTGTCATTCCTAAGAAACGTTTTAATGCAAATCTATTTGAAATATAAGGAATAGCACTCATTTGTGTATACGTTGGTACACGAGCATTGTCAAGTTCACTTTGTCTATAACTTGCAAAGTTTTGTGGTGGTTGCATTTTAAGGTCAAACATAGCTGTATCAATGTTAACACCTTTTTCTAAAAGATAACGTTTGAATTCTTGATTAAAATTTTCTGTAATTAAATTTTGTAAACGTTCACAATAATTATTAAAACGTAACTCTTGAATATATGCTGTACCAACTCTACCGTCTTGGTAGTTGCTTTGTCCATCATCTGGACCTGTTGGTAAGTATGAACTTGGAATACGTAAACCACGTACAAGTTTATTAGTGAAATATTTTAAGTCATCTATCTCACCCAAGTTGGTGCCACCCGGTAGTGTCTCAACTTTAGACCCTCTACCTTCTGCAGTCTGTGGAAAGAAATAATCTTCATTGATTGATAATGGATTATACGCACTATCAATAACGTTCTGACCTCCTCCCGTCTGGCTTGGAATCCTTCTTTGGTGGATGTCAGTCTTAACTCTTTCAACAAATTGCATAGCCAAGTGGCTCGGCATATTACCCACATCAACGTAAAATACTCTACGTTCTGGAGCTCTTTGTACTCTATAAATTATAATTGCGTCTTCTAGTAATTCTTTTTGTTTGTAAACTTTAAAAATACTTTCTAGTAATGAATTACCAAATGGAAAGTTATTATCTAATCCTTCTGATAAACTAAGGTGTACAACATTTTCAGCATTGATTGTAGTTTCTTTTACATCTTTTTGAAACCTGCCTCCACTCATTTGTTGATTAGGAGCACCAACCATACCACGTACTCCACCTTGTAAGTATCCATCACCACCACCAGTAACATTACCTGTTGTTTGGTATGGAGTTGTAGCAACCATTTCTCTAAAGTTTAAGTTTACATCTCTAATAACATATTGTTCAGGATGTTTACCTTCTGATTCGTTTACAATTATACGTGCCACTTTTGCAGGATCAACATGAAACCATTTTTTAGTTTCAGGATCTCTAATAAAAAATGCATCGCCATATTTGAAAACGTTACGAATGATTCTAAACATTCGTGTTTCAAAATTTTCTAATTTAGTCCATTGTTGTAAGTATTGTTGGAGTACTGTAATTTCTGAGTTAGTTGCTTTTTGTTTAAAGTCCATTTGAAATGGAGTATTGTTTTGTCTATTTTTTTGCGTACAAAATTCTGCAAGAATATCTAAAGCGGCATTTACTTCAGAGTCCATATCCATAGTATTATATTGTCCATATCGTTCAATACGATTTGGAGAGCCAACATATACATCTGGAAGATAAGAACTATAGTTTGCTTGTGCTGGACCCAATCCAGTATTACCAGGACCTGCTAAAGGACTATATGCCCCTTCGCCTCCTACTTTTACTGTTGCTGGTGTAAAATATCGTTTCCAACTCATTATTTTTTTAACCTACGTTATCTTCAACTGCTTCTTTTGTAGCTACTCTTGTTCTGTTTCCTGAAACTGTAGCATCTAGCAATTGAGTTAATGTATTATTTACCATGACTAGTTGTTCTGACGAGCCCTTGCTGGCTCCTCCAATTGCTGTAACGGCTGTAGTAAAACTACCCTGCATATCAGCTGTTAGCTTATTACCTTGTTCACTATACCTTACCATAGCGGCTGTTAATTCATCAACAGCTTCGGCTACGTTTTTAATATTAGTATCATCCATTACTTCAATAAAATTAGCTATACCTTCCATTGCACCACCAACAGCAACAAGTCCGTTAGCATCAATGTCTCCAAAAACTTTTAGATTATCAGCCATTTCTTTCATTTGGCCGCCACTATCGCCTTTACCACTTATCCAACTTGAAAATACTTTTCCTACTGATTCCATTACGCCGTCACCTGTAAATGCGGCCATACCTTTTTGCAAGGCTACCATTGCTGGTCCAATATTTGCTATTTCATTGGCTTTAATACCTTCAAATTCTTTAATGCCGTCTGCTAGTTTTTTAAATGAACCATCGTTTATAAAATTAGCAACAAACCCAGCTTTAGCAAGGGTTAGTATGCTATCAGTAAGAGGAGTCATTGCATTACCAACTTCTGATAATTTTTCTGTATTCATGTCAGAAAATAATTCTATGTCTTCTCGTAATGATGTAACAGCTTCGGCAATTTTTTCTACCATATAACCTACACCGGCACCAGCCGCGCCAATACTTAAAAATGCCGCACCAATTAATAATAATCCTGGTGAAGCCGCAACACCGGCAACGCCCATGGCAATAACAGCGGCAGTAACAAGTCCTAATCCCCAACCTAATGTTTCCATACTTGGTAGATAATCTAAAATTCCGCTAAACATTTCTCCAAGTAAACCTTTATTACTTTCTCCGTCATTTTTTGCCGCGGCTTGAACTTCAGCCACAGAAGTTTGAAAGTCAGCTTCAATTTGGTTACGCATCTCTGAAAATTTCTGTATATTCGCGGCACTATCTTGTTCATTGGCTGATAAGGCGTCCCATTCTGCCTGTACTGCCGCCAGACGAGCATCTCTAGATTTTGCCAAGTCTGCTTCTGTTTTCTCTGGCCCTCCGCCAAATATTGCAGTCTTTAATGGTTGCCATAAATATTTGTCAAGCATTTCAGAGATACTTAAAGTTTTAAAATCTTCTATTAAGGTATCTAACCATATTCCCATATCTATCAATGCTAGATCAAATCCGGAACCTTCTATCCAATCAGTAAGGTATCCAATAGCATCACCAAGTTTTTCAAATACACCTGTGTCAACTAGCTTATTCATAATTTGAGATCTAACATTTTCGATAGCACGTTCAAAATCTAATAAGGCCGCTTCGTTTGTTTCTTTACGTTTTCTTAATGCTTCTTGTTGTTCCCATAGAGCTTGGTTGGCTCCTTCACCGTATCCTTTTAATTTTTGTAGTTCAAGTGCCGCTTGTAAAATAGGATCATTCAATGCACCCATTGTACCAATAAGGTGTGCATTTTTCTTAACATATTCATCAGCTTTTTCCGCCGCACCATTAATCTTCGCATTAAATTCATCCTGGGTCATCTTACCAGTTTTTAACGCCAACGCCCAGTCGGCAACTTCACCGTTTGTTATCATCATTAATGACTTACCAAAATCAGTAACTGGTACACCACCTGTTGCTATAATATCTGTAACTGCACTACCAATATCTTTATTAGCCGCATTAAGCTGAGCTAATGTAGATTTAATTCTAAGTGCGGATTCTTCATCTAATGTTGAATAAAATGCTTGTAATCTTGGATCCGCTGTACCAGCCTGCAACGCTTCAGCGGCTTGCTTCCTTGTCATACCTGTAACTTTTGCTAATCGATCTAATTCTTGAATATAGTTTGCTGTACCTTTAGCAAGATCTCTTGAATCCATTCTATCAAGTCTACCTTGAATTCTTTGTAGTTCAATAAAGTCAGCAGTCATATCACCATACTCTTCAAGTGTAATACCTAAAGCAGTAAAGTCTTTAGCAAGTGGTTTTATTTCTTTTAATACCTCAGTATACATTTTTGCACCGCCTGCCGCACTACCAAATGCTAGTGTAAGTTTTTGCGAGTGTTCTGTAAGTAATCCTGAGTATAAATCTATGTTCATACCTGCTTTAGCGGCTGAGCTATAAACATCAAACATTGAAGTACCTAAAGTTATACCTGAATCAGCCATACTTCTAAAAACATCAACATTTTTATCGACGATACCCATGAGCATATCCAGGGCACCACCGAGTAAACCTCCAACTAATGGAATTGTTTTAGCTAATCCTGATAAGTGTGATGAGAAATCGCTTAATCTAGTTCCACCTGCAACTAGTTCCATACCCATGTCAGCTATTTTTTCGACTACATTACCTATTGCATTCCACATCATAGAACCCAATGAACTTAGACCTGCCGCTAATTCTTTTATAACTCCTGCCGCGGCTCTTACTGCTAAAGAATGTTCTTTTGTCTTTGATGTATCTTCTTCTGTGGCCTTAGTGCCTTTTTTGGTAGCTTTAGTGTCGGCTGTAGTAGCCGCATCATGCAATTTTTGGAGTTTTCCAGAGTCTCCACCACCTTTACTAAAGTTTTGGAGTAATTTTAAAAGGGTAGCTTCAGAGGCGGCATTACTAGTAACACCATCCATTCCTGCTCCACGATATACGACTTCTACCATAATTAAAACCCAAGTTAATAGTTCATCATAAATATTTGTATGAACTTTAATATATTTATCCGGAGAAAAACATGGTAGATCAAAAAGCGCCGGGAAACATTCCTATGGGGCAAATAACTCCTAATGTTAATCCTGGAAAGGTAAAGACGCCTAATCCCTTAGAAAAATACTTTAGGCAACCTAAATTATATGTAGAATTACCTAGCCACGGAAATTGGTATCCAGAAGGAGATATTGATTTAAACGCAACAGGCGAACTTGCAGTATATCCTATGACAGCTAGAGATGAAGTAACATTTAAAACACCAGATGCATTGTTAAATGGACAATCAACTGTTGATGTTATTAAAAGTTGTTGCCCGGGAATTAAAGATCCATGGCAATTACCTACTATTGATTTAGATTCTGTATTAGTTGCTATTAGAATGGCAACGTATGGAGAAAAATTAGAAATTAAATCTGAGCAACCAGTAACTAAAGACGAAAAAAGATTCGACGTAGACTTAAGAATGATTCTTGACAAGTTTGGTCAAGCAGATTACAAAAGTTTAGTAGAACACGAAGATGTAAAAATAACAATACGTCCTCAAAATTATCGTGAGTTTACACGAACTGCGATGAAGACGTTTGAAGAACAACGTATATATCAGACAATTAATAATTCTGAGTTAAGTGATGATCAAAAACTAGAGCGGTTTAATGAGTCGTTTTCTAAATTAACAGCAATTACTCTTGATATTGTAAAAAATTGTATAGTATCAATCCAAGCTGGTGATAACGTTGTTAGTGATAGAAATCATATTGATGAGTTTATTGATAAAGCTGATAAGAATTTTTATACAGCAATTACTGATCATGTTTCAGAACAACGTAAACAGTTTCAACTTGAACCAATCAAGGTACAATCCACAGAGGAAGAGATAGGACGAGGAGCTCCAGAGACTTATTCAGTTCCAATAGTCTTTGATCAATCAGCTTTTTTCGGTTAAGGATTTCAGCACTACCTCTTGAGGAAATCCTAAGACTTGTTGCAGACATTGATAACGAGGTAAAAAACTTTAAATTTCATTTAAGCCAGATGTGTTGGTATATGCGTGGAGGTGTTACGCTAGATGAAATGTGGGCAACGTCTCATGAAGACCGTGAATGTATGTCTAAAGTTATCAAAGAAAATATGGAAACTACTAAAAAGACTGGAAGAGATTTCTTTTAATTCATGTAATCAGCGGTCTGCTGTTTTACTAATTGATCACGTGCTATATGTTGTACACCGGCGTCAGAAAGATCAGACGCTAGTTGTGGTAAATTTGCTTCACCACCTGCTCCACCACCTGTACCTGCTCCACCACCTTGTAATTGTGATTTAACTTCTCCACCAACACCTGCTTTTGTAATTGCGTTTGCTAGATTGCTTACAGTTTTATCTGTGCCTGCTGTTGGTGTTGCTGTTGGTGTTGTTGGTGTTGCTGTTGGTTTAGCTGTTGGTGTTGCTGTCGGTGTTGTTGGTGTTGCTGTTGGTTCTGCACCTGGTTCTGCTCCTGGAGTATCTGATGGAACTGCTTCTGCATCTTCTGGCTCCGTAGCATTAGAAGTTAATTGTTTTCCTACATCTCTTTTTGCTACTCTACCAGTTTTATCATTAACCCATTGTCCACCTTTCCAAGTGTAAGGATCTCCGTCGGGACCATCTGCTTTAGTTCCTTTTTCAAGTTTGTTTGCTGTTTGTTGTGAAGCCTTTGCACCAGGTGTTTCTTCAGCATCAGCACCTGGTTGTTTTTCTGTTGGTTCTTCACCTGGTGTTGCTGTTGGTTCTGCACCTGCTTCTGGTTCTGCACCTGCTTCTGGTTCTGCATCAGTAGTTGTCTTTGTTACTGGTAAATCAACTTTAGCACCTGTTCCAATTGCCGCTATATCATCATTACTTAATCCTGCATTAGCTAATACATTAACAACAGATCCTGTATCTGTTGGTGAGCCCATTTTTTTCCAATCTTTAGTAAGTTTGTTAGCTGTAACTTTATTTCCTACATCTTTCATACCTTGTTTAACACCAGAAGCGGCACTTGAAGCGGCTCCTGCCACGGCTTTACCTGCCGATGTTGCCGCGCCTTTGGCGGCTGAGCCAACTTTACTTGCAACATTACCTAAGCCTCTTTTTGCTTTAGCGGCTAGTGTGTTAGGATTATCTAATGGTAATTCTTGTTGTGCACCTTTTTGCTTACTAGGATCTGCATACTTAGGATCATCCATCCATAAGTTATCAGGACCAACCTCTGCTAATTTATCACGTAAGTAATCTTTATAATCAATTGCTTCTGCTGGTTCTTCTAAAGGAAGTTCCATTTGTTCTGGTTCTTTTTTAGGTGGTTTAGCCTTAATAGCTTCTTTCTCAAAATCGTTTGCTTGTTGTGTTGCACCTTGAATTACTGCGGCCGCACCAGGTATCTTTTCTGTGGCACTATCAACGAATGCTTCTAAATTATCTACTTGTCCAACTAGCTCTTCTAATTGAACACTAGTTAATCCAGTTTCTTTTGCGTGTCTTAGAGCGTCTATTGCCGCTCTCATTGTATCTTGACTATCACTTGCTTGAACTGTTCCTAAGAAGTCATGTAATTTTGCAGTTGCACCAAGTGCCTGTTCAGAAAAACTACCGCTGGCATCTTTTGCGGCCGATACTGCATCTGATAATGTTTGATACTGTTGAATTTCATCACCTGTCATAATAACATTGAAGTCGTAAAAATAATTATTAATACTTCCTGACATTGATAGTTGAGTGTAACCATCATTTAGTGTATTAACTACATCACCGTATTCAGCTGTTACATCTGCTACAGCATCAACGACGTTGGCATTTTCAAGTGATTTGGCCGTTGCATCAATTGCCGCCATTCCATTTGCTTCAATATTATCAACAACAGCATCGCCAATGGCATTAAATGCCATACCTGCAAGAGCACCAACTGCCGCTGTTTTAGCCGCTTTACCTGCCGCTGTCGAAAGTTTTTCACCTTGTAATAAATCTTTACTTGAACGTAATAAGAAACCTACTGCCGCACCGCCAACTGGTCCTCCAGCAAACGCCGCCGCGGCTGTAAGTATAGCTACTGCTAAACTTGCCTTGCCGGGATTTTCTTTTGCCCAGTCGCTAACTGCTTTAACACCTTGAACAATTTTTCCATCACTGGTTCCAATTTTCTTTTTTAGCTCTTCAAACTTTGCATCCATGTTTTTAACAGGACCAGTATTTTGTGCCATCTTACCAAGCTCGTTAATTTTTGCGTTAACGGCTTTCATGACATCGACAGGAAGTTTTGCTACCTGGCCTGCTTTACCTAATGCAGTTTTATTTGAACCTGAAGCCATTGCATGGTCTTCAGCGCCTTTGAATATTGTTTGGATTTGATCTGTTGTAAGTTCTGCTTCAAACACTTTTGTAAGCTGTTCCATTAATGGCCATAGCTCACGTTCAGCTTTGCCAAGATAGATACGTTGGCTTTCTGTAAGTGTATCCCAACCTTCAGTTAATATGTGTTGGGTTTTTAAATTGTAGGCAAAGACTTCTTGCAGTTTCATTTTGCTTATCCTATAGCAACTTAACTAGTTCTTGTTTTTGTTGCGGGTTTAACGCATCAATTTGTTTTTGTAGTTTAGGTGGAATTTTACCTCCGCCTGCTTTAGCGCCAGCACCTGCTGTTGGTGTTACTCCTGGTCCGCCACTTGCTCTAGGTGTTTCAGGTGCACCTGCTTGTGCTCCAAATTTTTGTCCTAAAGGTTGCTCTGGTTCTGGTTCTGCACCTACTGCCGCTTGGCCAGCCGCACCTTTAAAAGTATCTTGTGCCGCACCTTGTAATATATCGTCTACTTGTTTCTTACCTAAAACGCCAGACAAGTTATTCAATCTACCTGTTGGCATTTTTTGTGTAGCCATAAAGTCTTTCAGTTGATCTGCTGTAGGCTTTTTAGGATCGCCACCTGTTTGACCCATATATGCTCTGAATGCCTGGTATAGTTCTTTAGCTCTTGAGTTGGCGTCTAATTTGCCTTGTAATCCAGCTTGGGTACCTTTCATGCCGACAGCGCCAGCTATTTTTGCCCCAGCCTTCTTGGCTAAATTACCAATAATACCACCACCAGGAGCTTCGTTAACGTCTGATTCGCTTATAATTTGATGTACTTTCATAGTTACACTCCCTGTTCAATTATATTTAGCTATAATCCTTAGACATACACCATTAAATAATCTTATGCCTCGAACTGTATATAGGGTTATAGAGAAGGTTACTCAGAAACAAGAGTTAATGGATTGTTCTAGTGAAGCGGAAGCGTTTGAAGTAATGGGACAATTAGTTGAAGCTAATCCTGAGTCACAATATACTATAGAAGAAGTTGTAGTATATGATAAAGAAGCCTTTCGTTACGGACGTGATCCGGAACTGCATTAAGATCAACTGCGTTGATCTGTGTTTTCGCTATCGCTCTAACACATTATTCTTTCAACTGTTTGATTAAGTGCTTTAGCACTTTTGCATCATGTAGATAGTTGAGCCATACTTCGCCCGTACCCGGACGAAGCATTTAATAGCCATCATGTGAGATGAGCGTACCATCTTGATAAAGAAGATTGCATAATGCACGGAGGCGGTAACCCGACATCCTCCTACTTCAGCCTTCGCATAGTTACGGACAGTATTAATCCCTATCAAGCGGGATTTTCTACCGTGCTGGTTGCTTTTTACTCAGAGCCAGCATCTTTTAGACCTAAAGTTAGTCTAGCCTTGCAACGCACCAGAGTCTAAGTGTCATAATGTACACCTTCAAGGTGGGTCGAGCTATCCCGACCAAACAATGTTGCTATATTTTATTATTTGCCTTTAAGAGCTTCTTTAAGAACCTTAGATCCGCCTACTCGTACATTAATAATACCGTTATAGTATTCGTCAGTCTCTAGAACTCTGCGTTCAAACTGTTCTCTTGCCTCTAGATAACTTGTTACGCCTTTACTTGGACAGTAATGTAGTATTTCTCTTGTGAATTTGTTTTTTCCTAGCTTTTCAACATCTTCTAGCAACCAGTCACTGGACCCCCAATAGTCTCTCCAGTCACTTTCTACTGTACTTCTTCTTTTGTTTATCCTACCCTTGAGTGGTGGCCTAGTCTTTCTGAATCTAGCTAGTTTTTTACCGACGTATTTGCGTTTGTTGGTTGTATTTGTAATAAGGTACACAAATCCAACACAATCCTTCGGTAATTCTTTAATGATTTTTCCTAGGTAAGTCCACTCCATGTAGATACTTAACTAAGATTATAATTCAGCCTTCCGTTTCTGGTGGAAGTCAGTATGTGCGTCCATGATTTCTACTCTACGTGCAGAGCATAAGCGTCTTATTTCACTTAACCATCGCCTAGCGGCACGTTTTGTACTTTCGCTTTTACGTTTTTCAAAGTTTTCGTTAGCCTTAAAGTATTCTAGGTATGCTTTTGTTAGTAAATCGTGTGTATCATCTGTCATTGCATAATCTCTACATCATTATCATAAGAAGTGAAACCGTTTTCTTTAATAACTTTTAATACGTTAGTTACTCTACCCATCAATTCATCTTTATGTGAAATAAGATAGATGTTTTTATTACGCTCTCTACCCATTTTCTTTAGAATGCTTAATGCTGATTCAACACCAGCTGTATCCATACCACTATCTATTAGCTCATCAACAAACAATAAGTTAACGTGTTGATATAAACTTTCCCAAACATCTCTAAATGAAAAACTTAATCCTAGGATTAATCTATTACGTTCACCTCTTGATAAGTTATCAAAGTCTAAGTCTTGACCAAGTTGTGTAATTTCCACATTTAAGTCATTTAAGAATTTAACAGAGTGTGGTAAGCCAACTCTATCAAGATAGAAAGTAAGTCTATTATTTAAATAGTTAAGATTTTGATCAATAATTTTCTTTCTTATGAAACTATCTTTATTAGTTAATAGTTTATATAAAAATTCTTGGTGTTCTTTTTCAGAGTTTAACGCATTAATAGTGTCCCAATTAACTTCTTGTAATGCTGTATGTTTTAAATCATCAATTTGTTCTTGGTAAGGATCAGTTTCTTCTTCTTTTTCAGTTAATACCTTTTTCAAGTTTTCAACATTACCTCTATGTTCATAGGCTTCTTTAGCTGTTTCATAAAATGTATTAGGCTTTCTACTTATATCACCAATGCTTTCTAATTTCTTTTGTACTTTTTCTTGCTTCTCAGCAATTTCAATCATATATGTATGTGCATCACCATAGTCTGCTTGAATTGAGTTTTTCATTTCTTCAAGTTTATCGGTATGTAATTCTTGACCACAAGCATAACATATTGCGTGTTCGAGGTTATCAAGATCAGCACCTACCTTTTGTACGTTTTTATCTGCTTGTTCTAATGCACGTTCAACAGTTGCTAATTCTTTTGTAAGGTTCTTATGATGCTTATTAAGATCAGTCCATTCAGATAGTCTTTCGTGATCTTCTAATTCACTGTCAATATCTAATTGTTCTAGTTCACGAATTCCTTTTTGCAGTTTAACACAAGTCTCTTTATTTTGTGCTATCCAAGCCTTACGTCTACTTTGTAGTTTCTCAATATTTTCTTTAATCTTTTCATTACTATCTTGAACCGCAGTTAGTCTTGCATTCTCGTGAGTAGTTTTATCTCTATTAATACGTATTTGCTCACGTAACAAGTCTGCTTTTTCAGATAGTATAGTAATACCTAATAGTTGTTCTATAATAGCACGTTGATCGTTGTTCTTCATTGCTAAGAACGGTAGTGTATATGTGTTTAAAGCGAGTATATGCTTAAACATATCATGGCTCATACCTAGTAATGTATTAATATCTTGTTGTGTTTTACGAGAATCGCCTTGACTTTCGTCAGTTATTTCCTGATCTTCATTATTAATAGAAAATTTTAGTAAATTAGGCTTTCTGCCCCTTTCAATGTGGTATCTTTCTCCATTTTTTTCAAAACTTAAAGTAACTAACATACCTTTGTTGTTAGTTTTGTTTACTAAATTGTCACGTCTAATGTTTGTAAGAGCCATTCCATACAATGCATAACTTAACGCATTGATTATTGTTGTTTTACCAGTACCATTACGTGATCCAGCATCATCACCACCTTGATCTAAGTTTTCACCAAGTACAAGTGTTAACTGATCTCTATTAAAGTTAATTGCTTGTGTAGTATTACCCACACTCATGAAGTTTTTAACAGTTAGGTCTTGTATTTTAATCACGATCTTCTCCTAACTTGTTATAAATGTCAAGTAGTTTTGTCTTATCATAATTATCAGACTCAATAGCTTGAATTTCTTTAGCAACAATTTGGTCAACACTTTCGAATTTTGTAATATCAATGTCAGTATTAATCTCTTCGTCTTTATTATTTGGTATAAGTGTAATCTCTCTACACTCATATTCATTAATAAATGTTTCTTTAATGAAACTTGCTTCTTCATATGATATAGGTAAGTCTAATGTAACTCGCAAATACATCTTTGGTTTAAGTAATGTATCTTTTTCATCTAATAAGCGTGATAATTTAACTGTACGATACTTGGGACAATTCCACCAGTTAAGATATTCAGGAGCGCCGCCGTGCTCTAATATCATCATACCGCGTTCATCGTCCCAAGCATCAGCATAGTTATGAGGTAATGCATTACCTATATAATTAATACAGCCTTTAACTTGTCTTTTATGGAAGTGTCCAGAGAACACATACTCTTGATTTTTAAAATGATCAGGTTGGAGCTCACCTGTGTCAGGCATTTGTACCATAGCGTTCATATAAAACGTTGGAAGTTCAAAGTGACCAAATACATATTTGCTTTTAATCTTCGGAATCTGTTTCCATTCGTCGCCCACAAGCCAAGGTATTAAAGTAGTATCACCTTTTGTTGTAATTTTGTTGATAATAGTAATGCCAGGAATGTGTTTTCCAAACTCTACAGAATGAATATCACGTTTGTCTTTATAATATAGGTCATGATTGCCAGGAAAGAAGTAAAAGTTTTTAAATGCTTTACCAAGTTTTTCCAAACTTCGTAAAGTAGCGTCCATGGTAGTAATATTTAGACTGTTTCTATTGTGATGCCAGTCACCCATAAAGATACCGGTTTCACAATTATGCTTTTTAGCTTGGTCAATATACCAATCTATAAATTCTTCACAGTCGTCATTGTGTACTTTACTGTTTGATTTTAATCCAAAGTGTATATCCGTAAAGACGGCGGCCTTTTTAAACATTTACTTTTCTTTTACCTTTTTTTCTGCAGGTTTCCAGTTTTTATTATGTTCTTTCATTTCACGTTCCCACGCTCCTTGATTTTGTCGAGTAAATGATGGGTTCATATGATTCATTTCTAAAATATCGTCCCTAATGTTTTGATTGCGTTTTTCAATGTTAATAATTCTAACAAATGAGTTTGTAACTGCGGCAGTATAGTATGCAAATGGATTGTTTGATTTAGATTCGTCAAATTGTAAGCCTATTTGTGCAAGTTGTAAAATTGCTTGACCTTTCATTTCGTCATTATACGTATATCCTCTAACATTGCCTCGAGTTGCATATCGCTCACATAGTTTCATCCACATCATTGCAAGTTTTTCAGTTGCTTGTCCACAACCTTTATCATAATAGCCGTTTTCCATACCTCCAACCCAATGGCTTTTGCCAACGCATACTAATTCACCTTCGTCGTTAAACTTATAATGTTGAAATGGTGGGAAGTTTAGCTTTTCTTTAGTATCAGCTATAGTTTTTGGCTTACGTTTACGCCCTTTATCGTCGGGTATATGATCAAACATCATTATTCTAAAAATAACGTCTGTTTTGTTTATTTTTTTATAATCAATTTCGCAGTCTGCTTGTTTTACTTTTTCACCGTTAGCTTTACGTTCTTCATAGTCTTTTTGACCTAAACGTTTGGCTTTATTCCGCTTTGCTTCAGCGGTTGTGCGTATATTAATCTTATCTAAACTTGGTAAGATTATATCGAATTGGTTAAATGTATCTTCTGTGTAACTTGTAAATGTGTTTTTTGATTTGTGGATCTCCGCTAAAAGATCTCGATTGTTCAAATAATTCACCTTTCTCATTAAATTCTCCATGTAAGCTCTTATTATAAACTATGTACTTAATAAAGTCAACTAAATACTTGTAGGAGTATAACCAAATGGCGGCATCAGACGAAAATTTTATAGATCGATTGGCATCAAATGCTAGGTCAACTGTTGGTGGTATAGTCAATTCAGCAAGACAAGGTTTTGCACCACTTTTAGAAAATGGTCCAGCGGCAGGAGTTGGTAAGTTAATTCGAACCAATGCTTCAGACCAATTACCGAACATAATTAAAAATGAAAAGAACCCTGCAAGAAATGGTGTCGAACAGGCTCGATTTCCAGAAGCAACTGAAAAAGATTGGCGTGTTAAATTAAGTATTCCCAATATTGAACCTTTTAGAACAGACTCGCACATTTTACAGCCGTTACGTGCGACTAACGGTTTAGTTTTTCCGTATACTCCTACGGTATTAATTTCTCATAGTGCCAGCTATAATGCATTACAGCCTACACATAGTAATTATCCGTTCCAAGTGTACTCACAATCACAAGTGGACCAGTTAGTTATTACAGGCGACTTTTTTGTACAAAATGGATTAGAAGCCCAATATTGGGTTGCGGCGTTGCATTATTTAAGAAGTGTAACAAAAATGTTTTATGGTGGTACAACCGAAACGCAAGGAGCACCACCGCCAGTAGTTTTCTTAGACGGGTATGGAGATTATATTTTTGATCATGTACCAGTTGTTATAACTACGTTTACAATTGATATGCCAGACTCAGTTGACTATATTGCAACTGAAGTTAATGCTGGTTCAGGTACACATTTTAATTCTGTTAAAAGAGATCCAACAGATAATGTAGCACCAGAAGCCGCGGCAAATCAATTCTATGGTGATGCTCAAACTAATCCAAAACATCATAGTTGGGCACCGTCACAAAGTATGGTAGCTATAACTTGTCAACCGCTTTACAGCAGAACGCAAGTTGAAAAATTCAGTCTTGAGAACTTTGTTAACGGCGCATACATTGGTAATAAATCAGGATTTATTTAATGCCAGCATATTCATCATCAAGCCCTTGGTATACTACAGGATATTCTAATACCGGAGACACATTAGGTTATTTTAGAATTAGACCTGTTCCCGCATCACCAGATGATCAACCTTATACAATTGATCCTCAATATAATCATAGACCAGATCTTCTTGCATACGATTTATATGGTAGTCCGAAACTTTGGTGGATATTTACTCAACGTAATATGGACATACTTGAAGATCCAATATATGATTTTGAATCAGGAGTTGAAATTTTAGTTTTAAATGCAAGTGCCGTAAAAGATCTATTAGGATAAAAATATGTTATTCAATATACTTCCAGAAACTTTAAAAAAAACAAGTTTGGCCGCTACGATCGATAAAGCCAAAGAAGCAATAGTGACTGGTGGTGCAACAGTTAGCCAAGAAGCAGAAAATTTAGTAGCTAATTTTGAAAGTTCACAGGCGGGTGGTGCATTGGTTGATCAGTTTGACGACTTTAGTAATAGAGCTACTGATTTTGTTAAAAGCGACCAATTTAGTGAAGCTACTGATATAGTTGCTAACAAATTACATTCTGTTGCCGGCGAAGTTACAAGTAAACTTAATAGTGCTGGTAATGTTATTAATGAAATTACAGGCGGCGGCCAAAAAGATGCCTCAGATGCAGTAAAAAGTTTTTTAGATTCGAAACAAGGTCAAAAAATAACCAAAGAAGTCCAAATTATCGGTCAGCAAGTTGGTCAAGAAATTAGAAATTTTAAAAAAGGTATAAAAAAAGAGTTACCTAGTCTTCAGCCAAACGTATTAGAAAATTTTGTTAGTTCTAATTACGTAATTTCATTAGGTGTATTATCAAATAGAGAATTAGAAAGACCTAATGACACATATTATAAAAATGGCGAACCTGAAACAATGATTATTAAATCAGGTGGTGGTTCACAAAGTTTAGGTTCGAAAAAAGTAATGACTTCTTTTGAAAGAGCCGCAAAAGGTCCACCTAGTGAAATCAAAAACGAAAACAGAGTTGAATTTTTTATAGAAGATTTACAGATAGAGTCAGTTATTACACCTAATGCAAGTACACGTATGGCTACTATTAATAAGTTTAGTTTTAAAGTTCTAGAGCCATATAGTATGGGACAATTTTTAGAAGCTCTTGCAATTGGGGCTCGTCGAGCAGGCCATCAAAATTATATTGGTGCACCATTTATTTTAATGCTAGACTGGGTAGGACATCTTGAAAACGGCCAAACAGCTAGATTAGGTGATTTTGATTATAGACCATCCAATGGGCCTGTTGGCAAACATAGAAAACGTTTTTTGCCTTTAAAATTACTTAAATCAGGAATGCGTGTAAATGCTGGTGGATCAGAATATGAAATAAATGCTGTTGCCTTTAATGACATGGCACTTTCTGATGTTGTTCAACAAATTCCAGGTGATATAGAAATAGAAGGTGATACTGTAGCTAAAGTATTACAAACAGGTGTTAATAGTTTAACAACTAAAATTAATGAAGTTTTATTAAAGCGTGATGCTGATAATAAATTTAAGTTTGCAGATGAATATGTAATTTTATTCCCTACAAAACTAGGAAGTGAAGATGAATTTGATGAAGGTAACGATGAAGGTGCAATAAAAGATTTAGGAACAATTAAAGCCGTAGAAGAAGCACGTAAACAATATAATCTAAACCCTAATGGTACAAACGAAGAACAATTAAACAAAGCATTAGAAGCCAACCAAATGGATTTCGAAGCCTGGACTAAAAAGAATTTAGGTATATCAGTAACAAGAGACAAAAAACATGAGTCGTTTAAAGATTCATTACAAGAAGATGCTAATATTAATAAGATAGGAAAATCAGAAGTTCAATTTTCATTCTTACAAGGTGGTAATACTAAAAATTTACCTGATGGATTTGTATATGATGAAAAGAAAGAAGTATATGTATTAAGAAATATGCAAATTCCTAAAAATGGTCGAGCTTTTAGATTTACAAAAAATACTAAAATTAATAATATTATTGAAGAAATAGTTATTCAAAGTAACTATGGTAGACAGCTTAGAGAAGCGGCTAGTAAAGACGGCACTAAGGAATGGTTTAAAATTGAAACACAAACATATAATATACCTGTTTATGAAGTAGAAGCTACAAAAGGTCGTTTTCCGAAGCTATATGTTTTTAGAGTTGTACCATATCATAAGCATTCTGGAGTTTGGACATCACCAACAGCTACAGCTAAAGGTGTTAAAGAAATAAAAAAGAGAGTTGTTAAAAATTATGAGTATATTTACACAGGTGAAAATAAAGATGTTATTGACTTTGATTTAAATTTTGAATATAGATTTATAACTCAAGTATCTGCAGATCATGGTGCTACAACAAAAGATAGACAAAACCCTGGACAATTTGCTACAACACATGAAGCAAATTTAATTAGACGAGAACAATCTATTGCAGAAGGCGAACATCAAAATAAAACTCAAGTATTCGGCCCTCACCTACCAGTTAAAGAAGAAGAAAAAATAAAAACAGGTTGGAAGTCTCTTAGAGAAATGCCTTTAGTTAATATATCTAAATCAGGAATACGAGCTGTTCCTGCCGGCGAAGCAGACCAGATAGCTAGAGATTTTCATGAAGCTACTGTTAATCATAATGTTGATTTAATGAGAGCTAATTTAGAAATATGGGGAGACCCGTATTTTATATCTGATAGTGGAATGGGAAACTATAACAGTAAAGGTAATTTCGAAGAATATGTTGATGAACATGGAATGATGCATTGGCAAAACAAATCCATTTATATTAATTTAAATTTTAGAACACCATTTGATTATGATAAAGACGGCCGCCTGGCTTTTCCAACAGTTGGTGGAAAAAGATTAGAACACTTTAGTGGTCTTTATCAGCCAATTAGAGTTACATCTAATTTTAGTAAAGGAAGTTTTAGACAAACATTAACACTTCTAAGAATGAATAATCAGACTGGTAAACCAAATGCAACTGATGAGACTCCAGTCCATCCTAATCCACATAAAAATACAAATAATCAGACTGGAGTGGTTGGATTAGCAGGGAATTCTGTACCTCCGTCTAGAAGAGGTTTCACTGGTAATAATGCCAGTTTAGCTGGCGGCGCCGACAACAGGCGGGTGGGCTAATGTCAAAACGAATAGAAGGAATCACAAGAGATAAACAAACCGAAGCACCGGCTAATGGGCCGTTCTTGGCTAAAGTTATCAGTCATGTTGATTCAAAGTTTATGGGGAATCTTACTGTACAGTTATTAAAACAAACTGCTACTGGTAATCAAGATTCAGCATCAGGACAGGTTTTTGCCGCAAAATATTTGTCACCCTTTGGAGGACAAACACCAATTTGGTCAGCATCAAAAAATGACACGTATAGAGATAGTCAACAAAGTTATGGTATGTGGATGGTTCCACCTGATCCAGGAACACTTGTATTAGTAATATTTGCAGAAGGTAATATTAATGAGTGTTTTTGGATAGGTTGTATTCAAGATGAGTATATGAACTTTGCTACACCAGGAATCGCGGCAACTACGTATACAACTGATGGCACACCAGAAGAGTTAAAAGGTAAAAAACTTCCTGTAGCTGAATATAATAAAGCACTAGAAACCGCACAAGGGCAAGACCCAACACAATTTTTAAAACCGTATCAAAAAGAATTTACAGATAGTTTAGTAACACAAGGATTATTAGAAGATGAAACTAGGGGTATAACAACTTCTAGTGCTAGACGTGAAGTTCCTAGTACAGTATTTGGTATTAGTACTCCAGGACCTTTAGATAAAAGAGTCGGAGCACCAAAAGGTAAAGTTGGAACTACAGATGCTCAAGCTCTTGTGCATAGAAGTAGACTTGGTGGATCATCATTTGTAATGGATGATGGTAATGATAAACTTTTAAGAAAAAATCCTGCAACTATGGCTCCACCAGAATATGCAAATGTTATGCTTAATGAAACTAATGGTAATAGAACATTGCCACATAATGAATTAGTTAGATTAAGAACTAGAACAGGCCATCAAGTATTATTACATAATACAGAAGATTTAATTTATATTGCTAATGCAAAAGGTAGTGCTTGGGTTGAGTTAACAGCAGACGGAAAAATAGACATTTATGCAAAAGATAGTATGAGTGTGCATACTGAAAATGACTTTAATTTAACAGCAGATAGAGATATTACAATGGAAGCTGGTGCAAATATATCAATAAAAGCAAGTGGATCTTATCTTAGTACTGAAGATCCTAAACTTATTAAGGGTAGAATACAAATAGAATCAGCGGCAAATACTAAAATGTATGTTGGTGGAAATCATTGGGTTACTACGCTAGGAAATTATGAAGCTAAAACTAATGGTGAAACTAAAATTACATCGGGTGGACAATCACATATTAAGTCGGGCGGTAATCATATAGAAACTGCTCCACAAATTCATATGAATGGTCCAGCGGCATCGGCCGCACAGATAGTTACACCTCTCAGTAAGCATATTTTACCAGGTACGCCAACAGGTAGTTTATTAGGTACTATAGGACAAAGAGCACCTATGCATGAACCGTGGTCGCATCATGAGAATTTAGATCCAACAAAATTTAAAATCGCGTTAACAGATAGAGACAATATACTAACAGTAATTACACCTGAGGTTGTTCCTCCAACGCCTGACCCATTTAAGAAGGAAGGGATAAAATAGAGGTTAAATATACATTATGAGCGTTTCAAATAGAGAATTATACAAACAAATAGTAGTAGAGACTGGTAAGAAAGCACCTTCTCCTGTTAAGAGTAGAGCGTATCGAGGGTTGAGTACTGTTGACCCTGCTAACAATAGTCATATACTATATGATATTCAATTAATTAAACAAGATATTATAAATCATTTCCATATACGCCAAGGAGAGAAGTTAGAAAATCCAGAGTTTGGAACTATTATTTGGGACGCCATATATGAGCCTTTAACAGAGGGATTAAAAGAAACAATTGCAACTAATGTTACAGATATTGTTAATTCAGATCCACGGGTAGTAGCAGAGAGTATTCTTATTGATTCATATGAAAGTGGAATTATAATTGATTGTACATTAACGTATCTACCGTACAATATTTCGGAGCAAATGAGATTAAAATTTGATGAGGGTGCGATACCATCTTAGGTGGATAATTAAGTATGCATTTAATGAAATCAAATAAATATAATTAATAGGGAAAGATAATGTCAGTAACCAATAGACAAAATAGATTACTTCTTTCAGAGGATTGGAAACGAGTATATCAAAGTTTTAGAAACGCAGATTTCAAGTCTTATGACTTCGATAGTTTACGCCGTACGATGATTGCGTATATAAGGGAAAATTATCCTGAAGATTTTAATGATTATATTGACTCTAGTGAATATCTAGCTTTAGTCGATCTTATTGCATTTTTAGGACAAAATATTGCTTACCGTATTGATCTTAATTCTAGGGAAAATTTTCTTGAATTAGCTGAACGCAGAGATTCAGTATTACGTTTAGCACGACTATTATCATATAATCCAAAGCGTAATCAAACAGCTAATGGACTAATAAAATTTGATGCTGTTTCTACATCAGAAGAAGTAGTAGACTCTAATGGTACTAATTTAGCTAATCAAACAATTGTATGGAATGACCCGGCTAATCCAGACTGGAAAGAACAGTTTGAAAAAGTTCTTAATGCGGCATTGCCAATTAATTCTATTGTTGGAAAACCAGTTAAAAAAGATATTGTAGAAGGTATAATAACACATCAATATAGATATAAATCAAGTAATACTGATGTTCCTGTTTATAGTTTTGCTAAAAACATAGATGGAAGAAATATACAGTTTCAAATAGTTTCAACAGATGTTACTGATGGAGTTATATCTGAAGAAGCACCGTTACCAGGTAACAGTTTAGCATTTTTATATAGAGATGATGGACGAGGGCCTGGAAGTAGTAATACAGGTTATTTTTGTCATTTCCGTCAAGGAACAATCGACCAAGGCGGCTTTACAGTTGATGCACCAAGTACTAATCAATCAATTGCTGTTGACGCCACTAATGTTAATAATACAGATGTTTGGCTTTATAAATTAAATTCAATTGGAGCAGAATCAGAATTGTGGACTAAAGTTGATGCAGTTGAAGGTAATAATATTGTTTATAATAGTGTACGTAAAAAGATTAGAAATGTTTATGGTGTACTTACTAAAGCACAAGATAAAATTAATTTAATTTTTTCAGATGGTACGTTTGGAAATTTACCTAAAGGTGATTTTAGAGTTTATTATAGAACAAGTATTAATCAAGCGTACAATATTGTTCCTGAAGATATGACAGCTATTGGAGTATCAATACCTTATACTTCTGCTGTTGGAAATCAAGAAACACTTAACTTAACACTAGCATTAAAATATACTGTAGACAATAGTAGCACTTCAGAAACTAATGTAAGTATTCGTGAAAATGCACCAGCTACGTACTATACGCAAAATAGAATGGTTACTGGAGAAGATTATCAAGTTTCACCATTAGGTATTAGTCAAGAAATTATTAAAGTTAAAAGTGTTAATAGAGCGTCTAGCGGTATTTCACGTTACTTTGATTTACTAGATAGTACAGGAAAATATTCAAGCACAAATTTATTTGGTAATGATGGTGTATTATATAAAGAAACATTAACCAAATATAAAAATTTTACGTTTGTAACAAAAATTGATATTGAAGGAACAATAGTAAACACTATTGAGCCTATATTAGCCGAAAAACAATTATTAAATTATTACTTAACACATTTTCCTAAAACAATCGTTTCAGATTTAGGAGCTCTTTGGGTTCAAACAACAACAGGTACTAATTTAACAACTGGACATTTTGAAGATTCAGATGGAACAAAATATCAAGTAGGTACTTATACAGGTAGTGCTTTAAGATTTATTGAACCAGGTACATTAATAAAATTTACAGCACCGGCTGGATATCATTTTATGAAAGATGGTACACTAATGACTGGTGCCGCTGATCATGTTGATGCACTTGAGTATAAGTGGGTAAAAGTTATTAGTGTTGTTGGCGACGGAACTGCCGATAATGCTGATGGATCAGGACCGATTATACTTAATGATGTAATTCCTGCAACGGCTGTATTAAATGAAGTTGTACCAAAGTTTTCTAAGTCAATAGAGTCAGCTGTACAAACACAAATTATTGATCAAATTTACGCAACTAAAACATTTGGTTTACGTTACGACATTAATTTAAGACAATGGCGTGTAATTTCTGAAAACAATTTAAGCATTCTAGGAGATTTTAGTACAGGTAAAACAGGAGATACTACTAATCAACAATTAGATGCAAGTTGGTTATTACTATTTGAAACTGACGGTGAAAAGTATACAATTACATATCGTTCTTTAAGGTATATTTTTGAAAGTGCCGCAGAGATTAGATTCTATTTTGATAGTAGCGATAAAGTATTCGACAATAAAACAGGACAAATTATTAAAGATAAAATTTCAGTCTTATCTATTAACTTAAAGCCTGATTTACTTACGCCATTTAATGGTAACCATGATTGGGAAATTAGTGATGCATACCGTGATGCTGATGGATATGTTGATAGTAAAAAAATTGAAATTAGTTTTTATGATGATGATGAAGACGGAGTAGTAGACGATCCAGAAACATTTATTAAAGTAGTTAATGAAACAACTAATCCATTAACGAAATACATTTTTCAAAAGAAATATATTACTACTGATGGAACAGAAGATTATAGTTTTGTAAGTACTGAAGAAGAAAGTATTTTAACAAAACAAAATGAAAGTTCAATAGGAGCATTAAGTCAGTATACTGCTGGACAAGTATTCTATCTAGCTACAGAAGACGTATTTAAAAAGTATACAGATGGAGCACTAGCATTAACAACTGACTATAAATCATATGTCGGAAGAAGCGGACTTAAATTTCAATATATTCATGCGGCAGATGATGATAACAGAATTGATCCTAGTAGCAGTAATATTATTGATACGTACCTATTAACAAAACAGTATGATAATTCGTTTAGAGAATATTTAGATGGTACACTAACTTCAAAACCGTTGCCGCCAAGTAGTGATAACTTGTATAATAATTATGGTTCAGAAATTAACAAAATTAAGTCAATTAGTGACGAAGTCATTTACCATCCTGTAAAATATAAAGTTTTATTTGGAGCAACTGCTGACCTTGATTTACAAGCTACTTTTAAAATAGTTAAGAATCCTGATCAAGTTGTTAATACTAATGCACTTAAGGCATCTGTTATTTCATCAATTAATCAATTTTTTGCTTTAGATAATTGGGATTTTGGAGATACATTTTACTTCTCAGAGTTGAGTACTTATATTATGGCTACCGTTGCACCAGATTTAGTAACAATTGTAATTGTTCCTAATCAAGAGTTGCAAGGGTTTGGTAGTTTATTTGAAGTTAAGTCTGAATCAGATGAAATTTTTATTAGTGGTGCAACAGTTGACAATATTGAAGTTATAGATTCTGTTACAGCAAGTAGACTTAAAGCATCTGGTAAAGTTTTAACAGTTGCATCTAGCACAAATGCAGGTCTGCAAAGTGCTGGGACATATACATCGGGTACTATTACATCAAGCTCTGGGGGGACTAAAATCTAATGCCATTTACTGATGACCAGCATGAGTATCCACTTCCAGGGTCAGGTAAAAAACCCCCAAAAAGAGAAAGTGCTGAATTACTTCCAAGATATTTTAGAACTCAACATAATAAGAAGTTTCTAAATGCAACTTTAGATCAACTAAACCAACCAGGTGTAGCTGAAAAATTAAGTGGATATTTCGGACGTCGTACGGCTAAAGCATATGAAGCCGGCGATACTTATATTGCTGAAAATAATAGTGATAGAGAAAATTATCAATTAGAACCAGCCGCAGTAATTAAAGATGATTTAAATAATGTAACTTTTTATAAAGATTATTTAGATTATATTAATCAGACAAGAGCATTTGGCGGTACAGTTGATAACCATGATAAATTAAATAGCCAAGAATATTATGCTTGGAATCCTAATATTGATTGGGATAAATTTACTAACTTTAGAGAATATTACTGGTTACCAGGAGGCCCAATTGGTATTGGTATTGTTGGTCAAGCCGATAATATTATAAGCACTTATAAAGTAACTAAAAAAGATAACTTAGATAACAATGGTTATGTTTTTACTCCAGACGGATTAACACAAAATCCAACATTAAAATTATATAGAGGGCAAACCTACATCTTTGAAATTGATGCATTAGGAATGCCACTAACTTTTAGAACTGCACGTTCATTAGATCCTAGTTTATTATATTCTAAAGGATTAGATGATAGTACTCAGACTGTTGATGTAGGAACAATTACTTGGACTATTGATAATTCAGCACCTGATACATTATATTATGTAAACGGAAATGATATTAATGCAAGTGGATTAATTCAAATTGCAGATGCAATTGAAAATTCTTCAATTGATGTAGAAAACGAAATCGTTGGTAAAAAGACTTATACAATGACAAATGGTTATTCATTGTCTAATGGTATGAAAGTTTACTTCCAAGGGAATGTAACACCAACAAAGTATGCTACAGGTGAATGGTATGTTGAAGGTGTAGGAAATGAAATTAAATTAGTTCACGAAAAAGATTTAGAAATTCCTGCTACGTATTCAACAAATAAACCTGTACCATTTGATACTGAAGGATTTGATAGACTGCCTTATAGTAATGCTAATAGTTTTGCAGGCGTTAAAGATTATCTTGTAATTAATAGAGCATCTAGAAGTAGAAGTCCATGGACAAGGTATAACAGATGGTTTCATAGAGATGTTATTGAAACAGTTGCAACTATTAACGGCACACCAACAGAAATAGATCAAGATTATAGAGCAAAACGTCCTATTATAGAATTTGAAGCAGGATTAAAGTTATATAATTTTGGTACTAGTGCTAAAGATGATATTGATTTACTTGATACATTTACTAAAGATGTTTTTTCAGATATAGAAGGAGCAACAGGATATAATATTGATGGTTTAGATATTGTTGATAATATGAGAATATTATTTACTGCTGATCCAGATAGTAGAGTAAAAGGAAAAATTTTTAAAGTAAAGTTTATTACACATAACCTTGTAAGACAAATTAGTCTTATTGAAGAAACAGATACAAATCCAATCGAAAATGAAACAGTATTAGTTAGAAATGGTGAAACTTATAAAGGTAAAATGTGGTTTTATAATGGCACCGATTGGAAAGCAGGTCAAGATAAAACTATTATAAATCAGACACCGTTATTTGAATTATATGATAGTGTAGGATATAGTTTTGCAAATAACACTTATTATGCGGCATCAACATTTAAAGGAAATAAAGTTTTTAGTTATAAAGTTGGTGCAGGAACTGTCAATGATGCAGAGTTAGGATTTTCTTTAAGTTATAGAGCACTAGAAAACACTGGTGATATTTTATTTGATTTTAATTTGTTAAGTGACAATTTTGCATACCAAAAAGACAATGCAGTTTTAACAAAAAATACAGATATAGGATTGTTACGAGTTTATACTGCTATTAATACATTTACATATACTTCAGGATGGATTAAAGCGAAAGCTAATAGTCGTCAACACGTTATAAGACAGTATGTTGTAACTACAAAATTTAATGATTTTGCTATTGATGTTTATGACCGTAGTGGTGACCTAAATGATCTATGGGACAGAGTTTATGTTAATAATGTAAGACAATATAACGGAGTAGATTATGTACTTAATAGAATTAATGGTACAGCCTTTGTTACTTTTGTAAAAAAATTAAAAGAAGATGATGTATTATTAATTAAAACTAATAGTGCTACAAAGAAAAACGTTAATGGCTATTATGAAATGCCATTAAATTTAGAAAGAAATCCATTAAACAACAATGTTCTTACTTTTACTTTGGGTGAAGTAACAGATCACGTACAAAGTATGACTGAATATCGTGATGATACTACTGGGACATTTCCTGGTAATACTAATTTAAGAGATTTAGGAGATCTTGCTCCATATGGTAGACGATTTGTTCAACATAGTGGGCCAATAAATCTTGCATTGTTCAGTATAACAGATCAAGAATCAAATATTATTCATGCAATTAGACACGCTAGTAAAGAATACGGAAAGTTTAGACGTTTATTTCTTCAGGAAGCAAACCAATTAGGATTTGATGGAGAAACAAAAGAACACTTTGACCGTGTAATGAAGAAAGTTGTTAGAAGTAAAACAAATGATATGCCATATTACTTTAGTGATATGATTGGTATAGGAACGTCTACTAAAACAACGCATACAGTTGAAGATATAGATACAGTATTTTATGCCCTAGCACAAGATTTTGGTTTATCAGACTTATCATCAAGAGCAGTTTATGTTTATAAAAACGGAGTTCAACTTGTTCATGGTGTAGATTATTATTTTCCTGAAGAAGATCAACCAGGGTTTGTTGCTATTACTGGAACTAAAGTTATAGGCGATGTACTTGATGTTTATGAATATGAAACAAGTGATGGAAGTTATATTCCACCAACACCGAGTAAGTTAGGATTATATCCTGCATATAAACCATATAAATTTCTTGATGATACGTATCAAGTACCTACAGAAGTTATTCAAGGACATGATGGTAATATTTTTGTTTGCTATGGCGATTTTAGAGATGACTTATTATTAGAATTAGAAAAAAGAATTTATAATAATATAAAATGTGCATATGATAAAACAATTATTGACATTCATGAGTTCGTTGGTGGTGAATCAAGAGATACAGGATTTACTAAATGGCAACGAGACAGAGCATTAATTACTGATTTTACAGCATGGTTATCTAATGTTGGTGATTTAGATTATAGTGATTATGGTTTTTATCAAAGAACAAATAGTTTTACATTTAACTATGGTAGTATGACATCTCCAAAAGGTGCTAAATTACCTGGTTACTGGCGAGGCATTTATAAAGAAGCATACGATACTGATCGCCCACATACACATCCTTGGGAAACATTAGGATATACACTTGAGCCGACATGGTGGAAAACTGTATACGGTCCAGCGCCTTATACAAGTGAAAATAAAATTTTATGGCAAGACATTGAAGATGGAGTAATTAGAGAACCTGGTAAATCATTAACATATCTTCCTGCTTATGCTAGAAAAGATATTACAAAACATATTCCAGTTGATGATGTTGGAAAATTATTAAGTCCACTAGATAGTAACTATGCTAAAAATTATGTTCTTGCATTAACAGAAGGTCCTTTTGAGTTTGGAGATGAAGCTCCAACAGAAACTGCTTGGCGTAGAAGTAGTGAGTATCCGTTTGCATTTATTGTAAGTTGGATTCTTAATCAACCAAGTAAAATTGTAGGACTAGGGTTTGATAGATCACGAATTATTAGAAACCCAGCTAAAGAAATTGTATATAGTGAGACTAGTAAAAGACTTAGATTAAAAGATTTAGTTTTTCCGAATACACATATGGATACAGTTAGGGTTAGTACATCCGGACTTGTTAATTACATTTTTGATTATATTGGTTCACGAACATTAGTATCTTATGATGCTTATAAGAAAAATTTAACAACATTAACTAATCAACTAGGATTTAAAGTTGCAGGGTTTACAAATAAAGCTAAATTTAAATTATTGTTAGATAGTAGAACTCCATATAATGAAGGGAATGTTTTTGTTCCTGATGAAAACTATAAAGTATTTTTAAATTCAAGTTCTGTTGTTGATTTAGTAAGTTATAGTGGAGTTATTATTGAAAAACAACCTGCAGGATTTATTGTAAAAGGATATGATAAAGCTAATCCTTACTTTAAGTATTTTGCGGTACGTGAAAGAGCAAATGATCCAGTTGAAAGAGTTGGTGGAGTTACTGATAGTTTTGTTATATGGAAATCAAACCAAACGTATGTTGAAGGACAAACTGTAGAATTTACTAACGAATATTATAGAGTTAAAGAAGGGCATATTAGTACTGGTGATTTTAATTCTAGCTTTTTTGCAAAATTAGTTGAATTACCAATATCAGGCGGAGTGTCAGCATATTTTAGACGCGAGTTTGATACTGAACCACCGTTTATTAATAGTACATTAGAATTATCATATGGACATTTATTTAGAACTGTTCAGGAAGTGGTTGATTTCTTATTAGGTTATGGAGCATGGCTAGAGTGGAAAGGCTTTGATTTTAATTGGTTTAATAAAGATATTAATTCAGTTGAAAACTGGACTTTAAGTGCTAAAGAATTTTTATTCTGGACTACACAAAACTGGAATGCAGATAGTGTTATAACATTAAGTCCTGCCGCTAACAAATTTAAGTTTAGAAAAGACTTTTATGTATCAGATAATATCTTTGATAGTTTTTATGATTATACACTCTTGAAAGCAGATGGTAAAAAATTATTACCTGAATTTGTTAATGTTTATAGAAGTGTTAATAATGAATTCCAAATAACAACTAAAAATAGTGCTGACGGAGTATATGCAGTTAAATTACCGCTAATACAAAAGGAGCACGTTGTTCTATTAGATAATCATACAGTTTTTAATGATATTGTTTATGATTTAGAACCAGGATATAGACAAGAAAGAATTAAAGTTTTAGGTTACAGAACAGATGACTGGACTGGTAATTTAAATATTCCTGGATTTATATATGATAATGCTATCTGTACTGATTGGATACAATATCAAGATTATGCTATTGGTGATACTGTACGTTACAAAGAATTTTATTATGTTGCTAAAATAAAAATACCTGGGACTGAAAGTTTCGAAGCTGAAAACTGGGTACGCTTAGACGAAAAACCAACGTCCGAACTAATTCCTAATTTAGATTATAAAGCAAAACAATTTAAAGATTTTTATGATTTAGATACTGATAACTTTGATACAGAACAACAAAGGATGTCACAGCATCTTATTGGATATCAAAAAAGAAATTACCTTTCAAACATTATCAATGATGATGTTAGTCAGTATAAATTTTATCAAGGATTTATTCAAGATAAAGGTACACAAAATAGTTTAACAAAATTATTCGATGCTTTAAGTAATGCAGATAAAGATAGTATTGAGTTTTATGAAGAATGGGGTATTAAATTAGGCCAATATGGATCAGCAGAAGCGTTTGACGAAATTGAATTTAAATTAGATGAAGCAAAATTTAAGTTAAGTCCGCAACCATTAGAGTTAGTTGATACTATTTTAGGAACAGAAACCGATTTAATTTATAGACAAAGACCATTTGAAGTTTATCTTAAACCTAATAATTATGATCATAAGCCGTTTCCAACGAAATATAAAGCAACGGATTATATACCAACAGCAGGCTTTGTTAATGAAAGTGATGTTAAGTTAACAGTTGCTACCTATGATGATATTTTAACTCAAGATATTAAAACTTTAAATGTTGGTGATTACGTATGGGCCGGGACACGAGGAACAACTTGGGATGTTGTCAAATATATTAGTACAACTGATAGAGTTACAGCTATAACTTCAGACACTGATGCTGGTACAACTACAATAAAACTTAATACACAAGCTAGATATGAAGCAAATGAAATTATAGGTATTCTTGATGTAACTGATGCTGAGAAATTTTTTAAAGTTAAAAGTGTATCATTAGATACTGTTATTTGTTATGCAAATGGTACTACAGAAGATGTAGAGGTAGCAACGGGATTTGTTACAACATTTACTTCTTCAAGAGTTGCTAGTTTAACTGAAGCAAATACTAAAGCTATTAATAGTTCATTAAAAGTAGGTGAATTATTTTGGATTGACGATGATGATTCAAGTCGTTGGATTGTCTTAGAAAATAAACCTGCTTTTACTTCACATTCGTTAGTTACTAATCCTGAGTCAGGAATAGATCATGAATTTGGTAAAGTTATTGCGTCAGATGATAGAAATACTATTTTAATTGCATCAGCTCCAGGACTAGAAAAAGTTTATGTATTTTTACGAACTACTGAAGGTACGCCTTATGCACTAGCACAAGAGATTGATGCACCAACAGGACTTTATACAGGTAATGGAAAATTTGGTAGTAGTGTTGCATTAACTGATGACGGTGAGCATTTAGTTATTGGTGTGCCTGAAGCTAGTAATATAAAGACAAAATTTAAAGGTAACTTTGATACTGCAACGTCTTATGTTGCGGGAGAACTTGTTAAGCATCTTGAAACATTCTGGGAAGCTCAATGGCCTGTTGCACCAGCAACTGGGGCATTAACATTTCCTAGTTTTGCTTCAACTTCTAAAATACAAGAATCTCATTATGATGCAGGAGCCAATTCGTATCCTACTATAGTGTTTGCTATAAGAGGTGATTATAATTTAGATGTTACAACAGATCATATATTAGTTAGAGCACCAACCAGTCAATATAATGGATCTGCACCTAATGATAAATTAGTTCTTAATTGGAATGAATTTTCACAAAATTATCCAACAGGAATTTTACCATGGGGATCAACAGGTCCTGGTGTAGCGGCATTTGAAGGAAGCAAAATTATTGCGGCTAAGATTGATGCTGTTTTATATGTTGACAACTTAATACGTGTTCCTAATGTTGGAGATTCACTTTCATCATCAGCGGCACTAGGAGAAGTAGCATACATTCGAATTGAAAATGTTAGTCAAGCAATAATTTATATGAAAGATGTTAGTGGACAGTTTTCTGCTACTGACGAAATTTTCTTAAATGCAGTAAGTTGCGGAACTTATACATTAATTCAACCAGAAGGCGGAGCAAGTACATTTGCTGGCTGGTGGAAGATAGATGGATTTACACCGTTTACTACAACACTTACTTCAGCACAAAATATTCAAACACCAAACTTTGTGCTCCAAGATTTTATATTACAATCTGAATCACGTTCACCTGTTGTATTTGGTAACACAATGGATGACGTTCGTGCATTAAGTTTAATTACTGATCCAACCAGAGGTGGTCGTTTAGGTCATTTAAGTTATTATGATAAAAATGGATTACCTAATTTAAGTGAACTTTGGTTTATAAGAGCTCCTAAAGTTTTTACAGATCCAGCTAATCCAACAGACCCATTAAATATTTGGGTTAATACTATTAGAGGTGGTGTTGAACCTATCTCAGTATTTGACCCAGCAACGCTAGGTTTAACATTTAGTTACTTGAACGATACAACACATACAATTCATGACTTATGGTCAGGCTTTATTGATGTAACATTTACAAACTTTGATGGTTTTGGGAATCCTTATATTCCACAAGAAGGTGATACTGTTATTGATGATACTACAGGCGCTGAAGCTGAAGTATCATATTTGCAAGAACAATTATTAACGTGTAGATTATATTTAAAAAGTAGAGTAGGAACATTTAGGTTCGGAGTTAATAATGGTGAAACTAGTACCATTAGTATTAAAGATGCTATTAGCCTTGGTGTTAATAGACTATCGGGGAGATTAGATCATGCGGATATGGATAGTGCGACTACAGGTGAAATGGTTGTTGTTAAAAACACGGATTCAACTCAGTTTCCGGTTACTTCGTCGACTTTTCAAAACGAGTTAGAAGTACATTTTTATTCCAGCAGTACAGTTAGCGGAATTGCTCAAACACCGAGTTATCCTACACCACTGAATAAAGATTGGTTACAATATTATAATATTCCAGCTCATACTGAGGGTGTAGCAGGTTCGTATACTAATGAAGGAATGTATCTAGCTTATGCAAAAACAGATTCAAGAGAGTATTCATTAAATTATGGTTACATAATACCAGACAGAGGTAATAACAAGTATGTAGGAAAGCAATTAGAATTTGCAACAGATAATAAGTTACATTATCTTTATGTTAGTACAGGAGACCTTAATACAGTAGGTAATGCTGGTAGAATTTATTTTGTTAAACATGGTACTGACGCTGATGCAAATGAATATAGTTATGCATTAGGTAAGGACAAATATTATAAAGGAACATTTAGTAACAGTCAAACATACTTTGAAAATGATATAGTTTTATATACAAGTAAGTTTTATCAAAGTAAAACTAATTTAGCGGCTGGAGCCTTTCAGACATCTTTGTGGACAGAATTATCCACGCATATAGATTATGTAGGACATATTCCTAATGATTCTGGTTTAACAGTTGATGGCGAAAATATTGCAGATCAAAGTACAATAAAGAATTTTGCTCAACCGTTTGCTGAAAGTAAAGACGGAAGTGTTTTAGTTGTTGTAGCAGAATATACTGATACTAATCCTAAAATTTTAATTTATAGATTAAACAACGGTCATTATGAATTTAGTCAAGTTATTGTAACACCTAATGCAGATATAGGATTTGGTCAAGCAATTGCAGTTTCAGATGATGGAACATTAGTTGCAGTCGGAGCCCCATTACAAGATGAGGTTAACGATAACAATGGTGCTGTTTATGTTTACAGACTAGTTTCTGGTAGCTTTATATGGTCACAAACACTTTATAGTCCGGAAGATGATGTAGCAGAAAGATTTGGGGCATCATTAGACTTTGATAAAAATAATTTAATTGTATCATCTAGAGGTGGCGACCTTATTTCAACTACAACATTTGATGCTAATACTGTAGTTGCTACTACACTTGATAATAATCTTACTCAGTTTAAAACAGCAAACGAAGATAGTGGACAAGTTCTTGTATTCCAAAGATTTAATAATACATTAATTTATAGCGAAAGATTTGTTTATAATAATCCTGCAACTCGTAGGTTTGGTGAAAATTTATTATTCAGAGATAATCATGTTTATGTTTCAATGCCTGAATTAACAATATCAACAACTGATAACGAGATGGGCACTATACTTGACTTTAGACGTGATAGAGTTACACTATCATGGACTACTTTACGTACACCTATTGATCAAATTGATATAGAAAAATATAGAGGTGTGTTTATTTACGACACAAGAGATAATTCGTTAACTAAACAAATAGATTATATTGATCCTATCCAAGGAAAGATTGCTGGTACGGCTGAAGAAGAATTATCATATAAAACACCATATGACCCAGCAGTTTATACAACTGGAGAAGCTCCAGCTGTGGTTGATTCTGGAGGATACTGGGGTGAAAAATATGTTGGAAAACTTTGGTGGGATTTAAGTACTATAAAATTTCATAATCCTTACCAAGGCGACATAATTTATCAAACTGCTAACTGGGGTCGTTTATTTACAGGCGCAAGTGCTGATATTTACGAGTGGGTTGAAACTACACTTAAACCTTCAGAGTGGTTAGAACAAGCAGATACAGAAGAAGGATTAACTAAAGGAATTAGTGGAACACCTAAATATGATGATAATACTTTAGTGACAGGAAGAGTATTTGATAAACAAGGACAGTCTTTTTCTAACAAGTATTACTACTGGATTAAAAATAGAAAAATTATTCCAGGAATAATAGATAGAAAAACTAGTGCATATGATGTTGCACAATTAATTGCAGATCCACAAGCACAAGGATATCAATTTATAGCACCACTTTCAAACAATAGATTTGCTTTGTATAATTGTGCAAATTTACTTTCAGGAGATAATTCTGCAATTAACTTCCGTTATTGGAATATTGAAACACCAACAAATATCCATAATGAATATCAAATTTTAAGTGATGGCTTGGGTACAAGTAGACCTAAACAGGAATTAGAACGTAAATGGTTTGATAGTTTAATTGGTTGGGATACAAAAATGAGATCTGTTCCAGATCATGCATTAAGTGTAAAACAACGATATGGTATTTTAAATCGTCCAAGACAAAGTATGTTTGTTAATAGACTTGAAGGTGTTAAACAATTTGTTGAACGAGTTAATTTAGTTTTTAAGCAAAACATAATTATTGATGAATATGATATTAGTAAATTTAATTTAGTTGATCCATTACCTACATTAAATTCTGGAACGTATGATGCAGTTGTTGATACGTATGCTGAAATAGTTTATGTTGGTACGGCTAAAGTTGAACAAGCTATCTTAACGCCAACTTGGGTTAATGGTAAGTTAACAGATGTAAAAATTACTAATCCTGGGCGTGGATATAAAGTACCACCTACATATGACTTTGCTAATATTGGTAATGGTAGTGGTGCTGTTATAACTTTAACAATTGATACTTTAGGAAAAATTACTTCAGCAGTTATTAAATATGAAGGTAAAGATTATCCAAGTACTACTTCTATTGAAGTTAGAAAGTTTAGCACACTTATTAAAACAGACGAAACAGTCCAAAATAAATGGGCTATTTACGGATATAATGCAACTTCAAAAACGTGGGAAAGAACTGCAAGTCAAAGTTATAATGTACCTAAGTTTTGGTCTTATGCTAATTGGTATGCTATGGGGTATACTCAGTTTACAGATGTTGATTATCTAATAGACGAAAGTTATCAATTAACAGCTTTAGATGATAGTATTGGTGATATAATTAAAATTAAAACAGTTGGTTCAGGTGGTTGGTTACTATTAGAGAAAACATCTGATGCGCCTGCTGTAGATTATACTACTAATTATAAAACAATTGGTAGAGCAAACGGAACCCTTGAATTATCTTCAAAGTTATATAATTATCCAGCTTCACATATTGGTTATGATGCTTTAAGTTATGATACTAGTGATTATGATAATCAACCAGTACATGAACTTAGATTAATATTACAAGCACTACGTGATGATATTTTAATAGATGATCTTGCAGTAGAATATAATAAGTTATTCTTTTCAAGTGTACGTTATGCATTTTCAGAACAAAAATATGTTGACTGGGCATTTAAAACAAGCTTCATGAAAGCAAAACATAACATAGGAGATCTTAAACAAAAAATTACTTTCCAAAACGATAATCTTTCTAGTTATGAAGATTTTGTAGCAGAAGCAAAACCGTATAAAACAAAAATTAGAGAATACTTAACTTCGTATACAAAAACAGATCCTACAAATTCGTCAGTAACTGATTTCGATTTACCACCAGCTTATAATGTACAAGATGGTAAAATTGTTCCGTCTGCTTTAAAAATAAAAGACGATGCAGTATATGGAGTAGATCCAGGGTTAGTAACTTATCCAAATAAACATTGGAAAGAAAATTTAGGATATGACGTTGTAGAAATACAAATTAAAGATGGTGGAACAGGATATCTTGAGGTTCCAGTAATTACATTTAGTGGCGGTGGCGGAACAGGAGCCAAAGCTAGAGCATATATTGGTACCGGTGGAAAAATTACTGCAATTATGATGACAAATGTTGGGTCAGGATACTTATCTGCACCAACAGTTATTATTAATGGTACACAATCAGATGATGGTAAGGAAGCAAGTGTTTCAGCTAAACTAGGCAATGGAAAAGTTCGTAATAGTCATATTATATCAAAGTATGATAGAGTTACAGGAACATTTTTAATTACAACATTAACAGAAACACAAAACTTTACAGGTAATGCAAGTGAAATTAATTTTGATTTAACATGGCCAATGGACTTAAGGCCTTCACAAATTGAAGTTACAGTTGCAAACATTGAATCATTAAACAGTGAGTACACATACTCTAATGTTGCAGATGAAACTAAGACTTATACAAGATATAAAGGTCGTATAACATTTACTAATCCGCCAGCTAATAATGCCGCTATTGTGGTCAAGTATAGTAAATCAATTAATATGCTTCAAGCACAAGACCGTATTAGTTTATTTTATAAACCAACAGACGGAATGCTAGGAAATGATATAGCACAATTAATGGATGGTATTGATTACGGTGGTGTAGAAGTTAGAAGTTTTGATTTTGGTGGAGGCGCAGGTTGGAGTTCAGAGCCTTGGTATACATCAACTTGGGATACGTATGATAATACGTATGAAGACGAAGTCTTTACATTAGATGGCAGTACAAATGTTTTTGCTCTTGCAAAACCATTAGAAGATGGCGTAATTTATAATGTTTATAAAAATGGTGTTAGAGTAGACGATCCAGAATATGATGGTAGTACTGTACCGGGTAATCCTAGTGCAGTTATGCAATCTATTACAGGTGATGGTACAACACAAACTGTTCAACTTAATGAAGAATTAATTCCAACAGTTGATGGCGATGTAATTATTATTAGAAAGTCTTCAAGCGATGGAAGTTTTATTCCAGATCCAGATGCATATGATACATTATTACAAGGTGGCGATATGGCATATACATCAGCAAGGGGTCTTGCATCGGAAGAAATTGTTGTTGATGGTGATGGCTTTGTTACAGAATTAACATCAAAAGGTCCAGAAGAATTAATTCCAGGACAAGTTCTTGATACAGTTGATTTTAAAGTTTATGATAGATCTACAGATGGATCAAGTATTATTAGTAGTCATAATTATTTTGGGGATGGATCTAAAACTGCATTTCCTATTACTAACATACCAGCAAGTCAAACAGATTTATTTGTAAAAGTAAATGGAATAATTTTAGATGCTACTCAATATACTGTAAATTATCAAACTAAACAAGTTGTGATTACTAACGCACCAGGACTTGACGAGCAAGTACACATTTCAACAATGTCAAACAATGGTGAAAAAATTATAGACTTTGATTCATTTGTTGGCGACGGTTCAACATCACAGTTTGTTACGTCGGTTATTTATAAAACAGGATTGTCATATACATTAACAGTAGATGGCGAAACAGTACAAACTGATCTAGATGAAACCGATGCTACATATGAAGTACCAGGTAGGGTTGTTTTTAAATTAGGAACTGTACCTAACTCTGATGCAGTAATTCAATATGTAATTTATGATAGTGTTAGTAAAGCATTTAGCCAACTATCAACAGAAGCATTTACTGGCAATGGAGTTGACGCATCATTCACATTAAGTCAAGTACCATTTACTAGTGAACCAACTAGTCATAACATTATAGTTAAATTAAATAATAAGATTTTAAGTGCAGGATATAATCAACAATTTACAGTTGTTGCAGGACGTGAATATCAATTAAGACAATGGCAAATTTCAACAGCAACTATTAGTTCTGAAAATGTGTATGTTTTCTTAAATGGTGTTCAGTTAGAAATAGGAATAGAATGGCGTTGGGACACATATAATGGAACAGCAGTATTATTTGATACTACAGGAACCATAGGTGATAACTTAGAAGTGTTTGTACTTGATAGTGGAGATTATCAATTAGGATACTTTGATAGTGGAACATCTTTATTTGTTAAAACACCTAATAAAGTTTATTTAGATGTTGTTCCAGCTAATGGTGATATACTAACAATCTATCAATTTAGTAAGCATGATATTAGAAAAATTGAGAGAGAAGTATTTGATGTTGTAGCAAGAAATGACGTTACAGTTGGTACTGATGGTTATACAGAGTATCATCAATTAACTAAAGGAATAATTAGATTACGTGAAGAAGCCTTTGATGCTGAATATGTGTGGGTTACATTAAATCAAGACTTATTAACTCCAAGCATTGATTATTATGTTACAGATGATAAAAAACATATCAAAATTGTAGTTGATATCGATCCTAATGATAAGATAGAAGTAATTCATTTTACTAATCCTATTATTGTTCCAAAATTTGGATTTAGAATTTTCAAAGATATGTTGAATAGAACACATTATAAACGACTTGGAGATGATAATAAATATACATTAGCAGAAGATTTACATTGGTATGATAGCAGAATTTATGTAACAAATTATGATCGTTTACCTCTTCCTAACAAGGATAAAGGTATTCCAGGAATAATTTTTATAAACAGCGAACGTATTGAGTATTATTTGAAGGAAGGTGGAGCTATTAGGCAGTTACGTAGAGGCACGTTAGGTACAGGTATTGCAGAGTTACATAAAGCTGGATCAGAGTTAATTGATCAGAGCGGAACGCAAACAATACCATATACTGATGAGACAAAAACGCAGGTATTTGAAGCAGATGGGTCTACAGCGGCTATTACAGTTGATTTTATTCCAAAAACTGTTAATGAATTTGAAGTATTTGTAGCAGGTAAGCGATTACGTAAAAATGCAATTAGTTCATTCGATGTAACGCTTAATTTAGATAGTCCTGAAGGAGATGTTACGTTACCACCTGAATTTAGTGTAGATGGTACAACATCAACGGTGACATTATTAAATACACCAGCTATTAATAGTAAAATTATAGTGGTGAGAAAGCTCGGAAGAACTTGGACTGATCTAGGTACTCCGTTGCATAGACAGGAAAACAACATAGGGCGTTTCTTAAGAAGCAAAGAGGTTGCGTTACCTAAATAAATACACTTGTAGGATATTAATATGATAGACAATTTTAAAGAACAAAACGGTGTACTCTTACAAGGATACATCAAGATTTTTAATCCAGAGACTGGTGAAATCTTCGTAGATAAGCGAAATGCAATACACTACGAAAACATGAGTCTTGCATTAGCAGACAGTCTGGCAAACCAAGGCTATGGCTTTATTAATAGCATGGTATTTGGTAATGGTGGTACTTCTGTTGATCCTACTGGAATTATTACGTATTTGTCACCAAATTCAACGGGCACAAACGCTAGTTTATATAGTCAAACTTATACTAAAGTAATTGATGATAATTCAATTAACAATACAGATCCTACACGAAATAAACTAGAAACTCGTCACGTTAGTGGTACAAATTATACAGATATTCTAGCAACTTGTTTACTAGACTATGGCGAACCTGGCGGACAAGATGCTATTGATAATGCAACAGGAAGTGACAGCCTTTACGTATTTGATGAGCTTGGACTTGTTAGTTATGCAACATCAGGAACAGGACGATTACTAACACACGTAATTTTCCATCCAGTACAAAAGAGCTTGAACAGATTAGTTCAAATTGATTACACCGTAAGGGTGCAAAGTTTAACCGGCTTTAATGAGGCGTAAGTAAATGGCATATATAGTATCACATACAGACCTTGCTAACAAAGGTACTATTACAGTTGAAGATAATACTATCAACCAAACTACAAGTTTGGATATTCCAGGACGTAATACTACTGCTTATGGTACAGCAATTGCTGATAACTTTTTACACTTACTAGAAAATTTTGCTTTTAATACATCACCAAGAAATCCTGTCGAAGGTCAACTATGGTATGATACTACTGTAGGCGCTGACCAATTAAAAATTTATGATGGTACAAACTGGATTTCTGCAAGTGGATTAAAAAAAGCAACAAACGAACCTGCCGCAAATCAATCAGTAGTAGGTGACCTTTGGGTTGATACAGATAATCAACAACTTTATCTTTATACAGGATCAGGTTGGATTTTAGTCGGACCGACATTTAGTGATGGATTGTCAACTGGCGTAAAGCCAACAATTATTGTAGGAACAGATAATGTTTCTTATACAGTTTTACAAGTAGAAATAAAAGCAAAAGTAGCCGCAATTATTTCAGCAGATACATTTACTCCAAAAATTGTTATTACAGGATTTACTACAGTTAATCCAGGATATAATTTAAGTACAGCAGACATTACAGGTGATGGTGCAGGAAAATATTATGGAGTTGCAGAAAAGGCAGAGAACTTAATTGTTGGAAGTCAAACAGTACCAGCATCTAGCTTTTTAAGAAATGATGTAACAAGTACAAGTTTATTTGCACTTAAAGTTAAAAATAATTCTGGTATTATTGTTGGAGCGGATAGTGCCATGTCAATTGGCGTTGAAGGCCAAGCAGGTATTATTGCCCACCAAACATCAGGATCTAATATTGATATAAGAGTTAATGATGCTGGCGAAATTAAAACAGTTATTAGAATTGATTCAGAAGCTAGAGTAGGTATTAATAATTTATCACCAGATCAAGCGTTAGATGTTACAGGTAATATTCAAACTAGTAATTTGTTACTAGTTGAAGGAACTACAGATTCGTCAACTATTAGTACAGGTAGTATTACAACTAAAGGTGGCGTAGGAATTGCTAAAAAATTATTTGTAGGTGGTGATAGTAATATTGCAGGACTACTTACAACACAAAATATTATTCCAAACGTAACGAATGCACGTAATATAGGAACTGTAAATGAACAATGGCTAAACGTATATGCACAAAATTTTATAGGTAACTTAACAGGAAATATCACAGGTACAGTTAGTGGACGTTCAGGCTCAGCAGATAAACTTGCGAGTCCAACAACATTCCAACTGACTGGAGATGTTTCAGCACCGTCGTTTAGTTTTGATGGACAAGACGAAAGTACTAAAACATTTACAACATCTATTGCAAATAGTTTTATTGCTAATAAAGACGAAAGTGCTACAACTCAAGTTGATGATGAATTTTTAATTAATAGAGTAAGCGGAACTACTGGTGTATATAAAGTTAATAGAACTAACTTGTTTAGTGCTATGCCAACATATCCAATTGGGGCTATTACAATGTATGGCGGTTTAGTACCACCAAATGGTTGGTTAATGTGTGACGGTACTGAAATTCTAATTGCATTATATCAGAATTTATTTACTGCTATTCAATATAATTTTAAAGATATTACACTTGTTACAGCAGGGTCGTTTGCTTTACCAGATTTAAGAGGTAGATTTCCATTAGGTGCAGATAACATGGGCGGCGAAAGTGCTAATACAGTTACAAGTGCGGCGGCAGATAATATAGGAACACATAGCGGTCAACAAGACCAACAAGTTGCTGTTACAAATTTACCAGAACACGAACATGATTTAAGAGGTGATAGTGGAGATCAATTTTATTCTTATAGAAAAGTTGCAGGCAATCCTAATGATTTAGGAAATATAGTATATGGTGCATTAGAAGGAGCAACTGGCGGTCAGGCTATGCCAACAAGTGGTGGAGTATTAACAGGACAAACATTAGGACAAGCAGTAGATATTATGAATCCATATATGACAATTAATTATATCATATATGCAGGTGAGGCAGTAGAAAGCTAATGAGTTATAAATTAAATAAAACAGACGGAAGTTTATTAGTTGATTTAGTTGACGGGCAGTTAGATACAACTACAACTGATATTTCTTTAATTGGAAAAAATTATACAGGGTTTGGTGAATCATTAAATGAAAATTTAATTAAAATGCTGGAGAATTTTTCTAAAGCATCTGCTCCTAGCAATCCTTTAATTGGTCAATTATGGTATGATACAACAACTCAACGAGTAAAAGTATATGACGGTGTTGGCTTTAGAACAAGTGGTGCACCGGCAGTAGACTCGCAACAACCAGCTACATTAGTTGCTGGCGATCTTTGGATTGATAGTTTAAATAATCAATTACATTTTTATGATGGTACTGATTTAGAATTAGCAGGACCACTTTATACTAAAGCTCAAGGTAAAAGTGGATTTGAAGTTTCTACACTTATAGATACATTTAATAATAGTCAAATAGTAATGAAATATTTTGTTGCTGGTACTATAGTAGGTGTATGGAGTAATACAGAATTTATACCAGCAGTTGGATTTACAATTTCAGGAATAACTGGATCTATTAAAAAAGGATTCACACCAGTTAGTCTTGATGATTTTAGATGGCGTGGTATTGCCGATGAAGCTAGTGCATTAAGAACCTCAGGTGGCATTGTTAAATCAGCAGAGAAATTTTTACCTGCAGACGCCGACGCAACTACAACAGGTTCATTAACAGTACAAAATACCGGCGGACTTACAATTGGTCTAGCACAAAATAATATTTTAAAAGTAGTAGGTACATCTTTTGTTACTGAAAACCAGTTATCAAATCATGATTGGAAAGTTAGAGTTAGAAAGCCAACAGGATTTATTGATGCTCTTGTAGTTGATACATCAGAAGAGCATTTCGGAATTTTTAAATCAGACCCGCAACACGCACTTCATGTAGGCGGTGATATGAAAGTTGAAGGCGACTTTATAGTAGGTGGTACTTCACTTTTTGTAGAAACAACAAATTTAAGAGTGCAAGATAAGAATATTGAATTAGCAATAACAAGTGATAGTACTGTACTTGATAATGCTGGAGTAGATGGCGGAGGTATTATACTTAAAGCCAATCAAGCCAGTTTAAATGTAGATAAAGAATGGGTATGGAAAAATAATGCAGGCGACGCCGATTCACAATCGTGGACTAGTTCAGAGAATATTGATTTAGCCTCAAATAAACATTATATGATTGATGGGGTGAAGGTATTAGAGCACAATGAATTAGGAGGCCAAGTATTAAAGTCATCTTTAACAAGTGTTGGAACACTTGCAACACTAAATGTTGATAAATTAAGGTTTTGTGGTGATCCTGCTTCTGGTGGTGCTGGAGCAAATACTATTCAATCTATAGATATTGGATTACGAATTAAGAGTGCAGGTGCTATTGAACTTGATACTGCTCAAGAAATTACAGGGGTAGCTGAGCCCACAACTAATTCATCAGTTGCAACCAAGTATTATGTAGATGATCAAATAAATCTAGAGCCTGTTATTATGAATTTAGACGTAACTGGGTTAAGTTCTACTGAAATTGCTTCAATTATTGAAGATATATATCCAGCTAATAACAAAAGACCAGGGTCGTATGCTTATATAATTACTTCATCATTAACGGGAGCAACTGTAAGCGGAATTAATGTAGATACACCAGTTTTAACTAAATCACTTATAGCAGTTGATTCAAATGGTGTACAAAATGAGAGTGTATTACAAGATATTGCATTTACGGCGGCAAGCGGTACTGTAAATATAACGATTCAACGTGGTTTGAAACGGTTTCAAACAGTTGGTTCACCTGGATCACTTGTTTGGCAGTTTGAGAGTAACATTAATTCTACCCATGTACCGCCATTGTGGTAGGAAATGATAAATATAGTTAATAGGGGTTAAAACTAATATGGCATATACAATAGATAGATATAGTGGTGTAACACTAGTAGTCGTAGAAGATGGTACAGTTGATCAAACTACTGACATTAAATTAGTAGGTAAAAATTATGCTGGATACGGCGAAATTCAAAATGAAAATTTCTTACACTTACTAGAGAATTTTAGTGGTGCGGCGCAACCACCAAAAGCCATTTCAGGACAAATTTGGTTTGACGCTACGTCTAGTAAATTAAAATTTTATGATGGTTCTAAATTTAGAACTACAGGCGGTGCTGAAGTTGCCGCTACTGCTCCAGCAGGACTAGCCACTGGTGATTTATGGTGGGATTCTGCAAATGAGCAATTATATGCTTTTAACGGATCAGGTTATATTTTAGTAGGCCCACAAGGTGTTGGTACTACTGTTTCACAAATGGTATCAAAAACTGTTCGTGATACAACTAGTGTAAACAGAGTTATTATTGCGGCTACTGTTAATGATGAAGTAATCTTTATTATTAGCTCAGTAGCATTTACAATAGATTCAACTGATCCAACTAACGCTATTACAGGATTCGATAGTATTAAGAAGGGTACTACCCTACGTAATACAATAAATGCAACAGGCGGTGTAACTAGTACAACAGATTATTACTGGGGAACTGCAAGTAACTCATTAAAATTAGAAGGTTATGGTGCTTCAGAATTTGCTCTTGCAGGATCAGGAGCATTTACTTCATTAGCAACGTTCTCCGACGCTGGTATTGCCATTGGTGACTCCAATGACATGAAAGTTTACATCGAAAATGATAATGAAGGTGTAATACAAAATCAGGTTGGTACAAAAATTAAATTTAAAGTAGATGATTCCGGAGGTATTGTTAAAGAACCTCTTACAATAACAGCTGAAGGAATGTATCCACCAACAGATAATACGTTTGAGTTGGGTACAACTTCATTTAAATTTGCAAATATTCACTCAACTGCATTTACTGGATTAGCTTCACAAGCCGAAACAATGAAAGTTGGTGCTAATTTTAGATCAGCAGATACTGCCGCAACTAATAATACTGTAGCAGTTAGAGATGGTAGTGGTAATTTAACTGCAAATTTATTTACAGGTACAGCTACACAGGCACAATATGCTGACTTGGCAGAGAAATATACAACTGATACAGAATATGACTTTGGTACAGTGGTTGCAGTTAGCGAAGGTGCATCAAAAGAACTTACAAAATGTGATGTAACAAATGAACAACACACTTTAGGGTTTGTTGCTCCAGCACCAGTTGGTGTTGTTAGTGAAAGCCCAGCTTATTTAATGAATTCAGATGCAGACGGTCAAAATATTGCACTTAAAGGACGAGTTCCAGTAAGAGTATTAGGCCCAGTAAACAAAGGTAATGCCGTTTATGCAGGCTTGAATGGAACAGCTACTACGTCAATTGAAAATGGGGCTCTAATAGTAGGGGTTGCCCTAGAAACAAATACTTCGTCCGCTGAGAAATTAGTAGAATGTATATTAAAGGTATAGAAAATGGCAGTTGGCGATATAATTACAGCCGCAAGGTATAATAATCTTCAAAGTAGAGTTGCAACTATTATGGGCGTCGGCTCAGCTGACGATGGCTACGGCCAGACTTTAAATAGTTCGCAAGTAGGAGTTACCGACAAAGTAACAGCTACTCATATGGCGTTATTGTTTAATGATATTGTAGCTGGTAGAATCCACCAAACAAATATAACACCTAGCAATATTGCACTTATTTCAGGTGCAGATCTAATTGAAGATAGTAATACAGTTAATAAAAAGGGTGTTGCCCAATACGAGAACAGAACTGGTGAACTTGAAACTGAAAAAAACAATATTGATGTAAACCAAGCTAGTGCTGAATCAGGTATTCAAGGCCAATATACTACTCCTTGGAATGGTCAACTTGATCATATTGTTAATGTAACATTTACAGGTTCAGACCATGCAAGACACTTTTTCAACTCAGGTGGACAAGTCCGCTTAAATGCCAATATTGCTTATGTTGGGACAGAAGAGAAAACTGTTGATTGGATGAATATTTTAGCAAATATGGCACAAATTCAGTTTGGGGCTTCTAGTACGTTAGCTACTGGGACAGGATCGGGTGAAGCTTTAAAAGGTTATTTCCAGCTTACTACGTCCTACCAAACACTTTTCACTAAACAAGGTACAGGTGATTATACAGAAAACTCTTATGTTGTTGAAGTAAAAGGAAATACTGTACCCTATCCTGATATTGTAACATTTAGACTTAATTTTAACGATGATGATCCTACAGATCCAGGTACTCCAACTGATGAAACAGTTAAAGGTACTCTTACAAGCATTGTTAGTCAATTCCGTGCAACTGGTGTAAACGTTGAAGTTCCAACGCCTACTTATGCCAATGATGCGGGCAGTAACTTAACCTAATTTAAACTCTCCAAAACATTTTTACTGTAAATATACTACTAGTATAGGAGACAGTTATGGATGAACGGTTAGCCAAAGCATTAGATTTTTCTAATTATATGGTTACGCTTAATAATCAAAAGCGTATTTTAAAAGAAAAATATTATGAAAGTGCAGTTCATTACTTTAATGGTGGCCAATTTTCAGTAACTAAAGAGCTGATTACGTTTGTTAGTATGCTTATTAGCAAAGGTAATGATTCTGATGTAGTATTACTTGATGATAATGATACTCCAATTAAAATTCAAGATTTAGTTAAATTCTTTGACGATATATTGGACATATATTTTACAGCTACTAATGAATATCAAACTGAGTATGAAAAAATTAGAACTAAACGAACAGTTGATGGGTTAGTCCAGTATGAGCAGTCATAAGCAAGGTATTTTAATTTTTGCTAGAAACAATGCTCAAATTGATTACATAAAACAAGCTCACTTTTTAGCAAAGCGTGTTAAGGAATATTTAAATCTTCCCACATCTATAGTTACGGATAGCATAAAGTATCTACATGAAACCTATACAGATTATAAAACTGTATTTGACCAGATTATTGAGGTACCGTATACTAAAGCTCCCAGTAGCAAACGCTATTATGATGGTGCGAATGTATATAAACAGTTAGAATTTAGGAACGATTTAAGAACTAGTGCATACGATTTAACACCATATGAAGAAACATTACTATTAGATAGTGATTACATTGTAAGTAATAGTTTATTTAAACATTGTTTTACACAAGACCATGATTTTTTAATTTATAAAGATGCATACGATTTATGTGATCATAGAGATTTTCCAGAATTTGTTCATATTAGTGATACTAGTGTTGATTTTTACTGGGCAACTTGTGTATTTTTTAGAAAAACAGAAACTAATAAAATATTTTTTGACCTAACAAAGCATATACAAGAAAACTGGCAACACTATAATAGTATTTTTCAAATTAATAAACGTACCTTTCGTAACGACTGGGTGTTTAGTATTGCAGTACATATAATGAATGGTTATCAACGAGGAGATTTTTCACACTCATTACCTAGTAAATTATACTATACAAGCGGCCTGGATATTTGTTGGGAAATAAAAGACGATCAGTTTTTCTTTTTAATACAAAAAGAGAAATTCTTAGGTGAATATACGCCTTTAAAAATTAGAGGTAGTAGTGTTCATGTAATAAACAAGTTTAGTCTTAATAGGGTAATAGATAATGAGTAAAGGGTTTGTATTTTTAGCACAAAATAGTGAAGACGATTATGTTTTACAAGCGTGTTTATTAGCCATGAGCTTAAAAGCAACTCAGGAAGATTGTAATATTTGTTTAATTACTAATGATGATGTTCCAGCAAAGTATAAAAAGCTATTTGACGTCATTAAAGAAATTCCATGGAATGATAGTGCAAAAGATAAAGAGTGGAAAGTAGATAATCGTTGGAAACTATATCATGCATCACCGTATGATGAAACAATTGTACTTGATACAGATATGTTGGTATTACAAGACTTAACAAACTGGTGGTCATTCTTAAAAAATTATGATTTATTTTTTGTTAACCGTGTTTATACATACAGGGGAGAATTAATAACAAGTGATTATTACCGTAAAACATTTACTGCAAATAATCTACCTAACTTATATGCAGGGTTTCATTATTTTAAAAAATCAGAGTTTGCAAAAGAGTTTTATACTTGGTTAGAATTAGTAATGAATAATTGGGAACTGTTTTATGGCAAGTATGCTAAAGAATTGTACCAAAAAAGGGTAAGTGTTGATTTAAGTGCGGCAATAGTTGCTAAAATACTTGACTGTGATAAGAAGATTACAAATAATAAGAGTTTATTTCCTAGTTTCACACATATGAAGACTTATGTACAAGGCTGGGAAAACAGTAGTAGCAAATGGCAGAATCGTGTAGGTAGTTATTTGACTCCAGACCTAAAATTAAAAGTAGGGAACCATATGCAACAAGGAATTTTTCATTATACTGAGAAAGATTTTGTTACACATGACAAAATTAAGAAATATAGGAAGTGGTTAGGCGTATGAAACCTCAAATTACGATAGCAGGATATGGATACGTAGGTAAAGCAGTTCATAGTGTTTTAACTAACGCAAAAATTGTAGATCCTAAGTATAATAAAGAGTCAATATCATCTTGGTGGAATAAACCAGGTGGAGTAATCATATGTGTAGGTACTCCAACGTTTCAAGGTGTTTGTCAAATGAAAAATGTTATTGATGTTGTAAAGCAAGTACCTAATAGAATACCTATTTTAATAAAAAGCACAATAAGTTTACGTGGGTGGGAAACATTAATAACAATGTTTGGTAATAAGCCTATAACTTTTAGTCCTGAATTTCTTACTGCCGCAAATCCACTTGAAGATTTTCAGAAGCAAGGTATGATGTATATAGGAGGCGGCCATACAAAGTTTTGGAGAAAGGTGTTTGATCCGTATTTTACTGTAACTGTAGAAAATCCAAGAGCATTAATAATTGCAAAATTATTTAGAAATGCTTTTTTAGCCACTAAAGTAAATTTCTTTAATCAAATATATGATTATTGTAAGGAACATGAGTTGGATTATAATACAGTTAATAGTTTAATTGCTGTTGATAAACGTATAGGACATAGTCATACAGCAGTTCCTGGTGATGATGGTGTGCAAGGGTTTGGCGGGCGTTGTTTACCGAAAGATGTTGAAGCATTACTTAATACAGATCCAGAAGCTTTAACGATATTAGCAGAAGTTTTAAAATATAATCGCGGAATTAGAAAAGATTTAAAGTTATTAAGGGAACAAGGTACAATATAATGGAACGTTACGCTGTTTTTAATCCTGACACAGGCGAGGTATTATCATTACCTAATTATAAACCAGAATCTGGAAGTTATATTGCAGTAGATACCCAAGACATTAAAGGTATTTTATCAGGTCATGAACCTATGTCGTATTATTACGTGCATTTTTCTAAACTTACAAAAAAGTATGAGTTAAGACTACGATTAAACAATAATATAGATAGCTATAACGTCAATGACTTAATTTATGAAATCCCAAAGCGGAAAAAAGCTAATGCAGATGTAACTATAACACAAAATACTAAAGACACTTGTTGGAAGATTAAAGTAGATGGAGATCTTAAAGCTAGTATTTTAGCACAAAAGGTTAGTTCAAATTATATAGTAAGTTTTAGTATTACTAGAGTTAATGATCCTAATATTCTTTATAAAACTCTAGAATTAAATTTTGCTAATTTAGAAAATAACAAATATGTTATTATTCCATTTACAGAAGACTTTGAATTCAGGGGTGAGCCTGTTTCAATTTACACAATGAAAAAATTTGACAAATATTCTTTGGAGGTGATTTAATGTTTTATTTCTTTTTATTATTATTTTTATTAAATGACGGATTCAGTATGATGAGACATTATAGTCCTTATCTACGTGATCTTAGACAACGTATTATTGACCGAATGACACATACAAGATTTATAGTTGTTCATAGTATTATTGATATTAGTTGTGTTATTGGTATGATTTGGGCTTATAATAGCAAGTACAATTTATATGCAATCATAGTAGTTGCTATGATTATGATTGTTTGGTACATACCATTAGGATGGCGAAAGTATAAAAAATGAGCAATATTAAAATTGCAGAGCAAGATATTATCTTTTTAAGTTACGATGAACCTAATGCTGAAAAGAATTATGTTGATCTAGTACAAAAAGTGCCGTGGGCAAAGCGTGTTCATGGAGTAGAAGGTTCAGATGCCGCTCACAAGGCGTGTGCAGAGTTATCTGAAACTAAACATTTTGTTACTGTAGATGGTGATACAATTATTAATCAAAAGTTTTTAGATGTAGTATTAAACTTAGATGAATTAGGTGTAGATGATGACTATCAATTTAGTTGGTGCGGTAAAGTTAACATCAATGGACTAATGTATGGTAATGGTAGTTTGAAAATGTGGACTAAAGACTTTGTTAAGAATATGCGTACACATGAAAACACAGATGGTAACGATGATACTATGATTGAATTTTGTTATTTTGACAATTACTATCAGTTAAATGACAATTATAGTGAAAGTATTATTAATTCAACTAAAGCCCAAGCCTTTAGAGCAGGGTTTAGAGAAGGTGTTAAGATGAGTCTTAACAGAGGTGCTAGAGTTACTGATTTAGCAAAAGATATTTGGTGGCAAAATTATCATAGATTGTTAATATGGATGAATGTTGGTACAGATGTAGAGAACGGGTTATGGGCAATTTATGGTGCTAGAGAAGGATGCCATCTTGCACTTACTGATTGGGACGTTTCGCAAACAAGAGATTTTACTATTCTTAACAAAATGTGGGATGAAAAATATAGCAAAATAAAACACTCAAATGAACTGTATCATAAAATAGGTGAACTTGGTTGGCGTTTAAATGAACTAGGATTACCAATGGATCAAAAACCATTGTCAGCAGATCAAAGTAAGTTCTTTAAAACTGTTTACATTAATACAGATAGAGTGATACGTAGAAAATGAAAAATTGTAGATACTATATAGGAACATTTCGTATGAAAGATGATGAAAGTTCTGATATATGGCATGATACAATTATGACAGAACAAATGGGTGACATATTAAGTGATGCATTTCTTTATGGCGGGGAAGTAATGGAAGAAAGAAGTGTGCCTAGCGACTTTGATATGCTTCATTGTCATTTGTATGTAAGATTTAAAGATGAAAGAAAAGCTATATTGTTTATATTAAAATATCCGCAAGTTAGACGTTCAGAAAAAATTCAAAGAGACGATTATGCTAAAAACTTGAATTGGGTAGGCTAATGGAAAAAGAATTAGATAAAATTAAAAGAATATTACCTATCACTGATGCAGAAATTAGTCCTACTTTTTGTTTAGCCAAATGGCATCATACTACTATCTATCTAGCAACAGGTGAAACGCATAGTTGTTATCATCCTGCTCCACACAAAATACCTTTAGAAGAACTTAAAGACAATCCAAGTGCTTTACATAATACTATAGAAAAGAAAGACCAACGTAATAAAATGCTATGTGGCGAAAAGCCAGATGGTTGTAGTTATTGTTGGAAAATTGAAGCTATGGGTAAAGACTATGTAAGTGATAGACATATTAAAACAGCAAGTATATACACACCAGAACGAGTTGCAGAAATAAAAGAGAAAGGAAAAGACTTTAATGTTAATCCTGAATACATAGAAATTAGTTTTTCAAATGAATGTAATTTTAAGTGTGGATATTGTCACCCTAAAGCTAGTAGTAGGTACTGGAAAGAGATAGAAGACCATGGTCCTTATAGTAAATCAAGTACACATAGACAAGATATTGATTGGTTTAAAGTTTATCAAAATGAAGAAGAGAATCCATATGTAAAAGCATGGTGGGAATGGTGGCCCGAAGTTAGTAAAACATTAAACATTTTGCGTATTACTGGTGGTGAACCTTTAATGCACAAAAGTCTTTGGGACTTATTCGAAAAACTAGAAGCAGATCCAAAGCCACATATTCAAATTGAAGTTAATAGTAATATGGGTGTTAAGCATTCGTTAGTTGAGAAACTAACAAAAATAGTATTAAGACTTAAAGCAAAAAATTGTATTAAAAGTTTTAAATTATACACAAGTATTGATACGTGGGGACCTAAAGCTGAATATATTCGTACAGGATTAGATTTAGAATTGTGGGAAAAGAACTTAGATTACTTTTTAAGGAATACTCCTTTCTCTGTTATTTTTATGATTACATTTAATATCTTTAGTGTTACAAGTTTTAATTTATTATTAGAAAAAATATTAGAATGGCGTTCTAGGTATAATGGAATTGTAGCTAATCAAGTAAGATGGCAAAAAGTACAATTTGATACGCCTCATTTAAAAGAACCTAGTATATATGATATGAATATATTACCTAAAGATGAGTTTATGCCATATATGGAAAAGAACTTACAATCTATGATTGAACATCAAGATGATAAAGATAGGAATAAATTTAGTTCATTAGAAGTAGAAAAGTTTAGACGTGTAGTTGACTATATGCGTACAACACATTACACACCAGTCAAACTTAAACAAGCTCATAAAGACTTTTATAATTGGTTTACAGAATTTGATAAAAGAAAAAGCACTAATTTAGTTAAAACGTTTCCTGAATTCGAAGTATTTTATGATGATTGTTTTATGGCAACCATGGAAGGTAAAACTCTTTGTATGCTTCCGTGGGTTCATATGTATGTAGGTGCAGATGGAAACGTTTTACCTTGTTGTATAGGTGATTATAAACAGCCTTTAGGTAGTACGCATAAAAATAGCATAAAAGAGATTTGGAATAGTCCGCAATATAAAAAATTACGTCTGCAAATGCTTAATAACGAGAAACCATCAGCCTGTAATCAATGCTGGAAACACGAAGAAGCAGGAGGTGAAAGTAGTCGTTATAATAAAAATAAAATGTTTAAAGAAGATTTACCGTTAATAGAAAAAACTAATAGTGATGGTAGTTTAGATGAAATGAAACTACGTTATATGGATGTACGTTGGAGTAATATTTGTAATTTTAAATGTAGAACTTGTAGTGCGTCATTTAGTTCTACTTGGGCTCAAGAAGATAATGAATGCGGTGATAAGAAAGATGTCTTTATTTTTGCTGGCGGCAAAGATAACGATTCGTTATACGAACAATTTAAACCACATTTTAAAGATGTAAAAGTTTTTTATTTTGCTGGCGGTGAACCGTTAGTTACTGATAAGCATTATGATATTTTAGAACACTTAATTGAAACTAATAATACAGATGTTTCATTACAATACAATTCAAATCTTAGTAATTTGTTTTATAAGAAAAAATGTGTTACAGAATTATGGAATAAATTTTCTGATGTTAAAGTAGCGGCAAGTTTAGATAGTTGGGGAGACAGAGCTGAATATATTCGTGAAGGAACAGAATGGCCTGTAATAATGGACAATTTAAATCGTGTAAAAAAAGATTCACCACACGTAAATATGACGTTCAATAGTGTTATAAGTGTTTTTAATATTTTAACAATTACAGATTTTTTAACTTATATGGAAAATAATGGCTTTAAAACTAATCATGGTGTATTATATAATCTTGTTCATCCAGCACATTATCATATAAATGTTTTACCTGCTAATTTAAAACAACTAGCATATCAAAAGATTGTAGCTCATGCACAAACAGTCCATAATAAAGGAATGTCTATGCAATTACAAGGTGTGTTAGATTATATTAATGATTCAAAATTCGATCAAATGGCACAAATTAATTTTATATCAACTACACTACGTTATGATAAAATAAGAAATAGATCTTTTAGTAAAACATTTCCTGAACTTAAAGATGCATTCGGTGATCGTTATTAGCAGGTTTACGTGTTAGTAGATCATGTCTCATCCTATTTAACCAGTCTACAGGTTGATCGTAAATACTAAACTTCTTTTGCCCTCTAGAGATGTCATTCATATGCTTAATCCATTTATTTTGAACTTCTCCAACTGCTTTATCAGTACGATCACTCCAATCATGTTTAAAAGTTCTTTTTAAGTAATCATAGTGTTCTAATGGATGTGGATGTCCGTCTTGAAAAACTTTATTAATTAATCTTCGATCAGACTCAAATTTTTGCATCCAGTTATTATTAAAAAGTACATCATAAAAACTAGGTTTTAAATGAGCCGTTGTATCTAGATACATTTGTTTAAATTGATCAAGTCTCGAATTACCAAATTTTTTAGGTCTGTCATCAATTTTCTGAGTAACGTCCCATTGGTTTGCAAATTCAATTAAGTTATTCATTTGTATGAAATGCCATTGTGCTTTATGTTTAAGCATTTCATGAGCACCTTTAATAAAAGCTAAATCTCTAACAATTGCTCCGTACTCACTAAAATACTTGTCTCTCCATTCTTCATCATATATATTTTGTGTATAAATATTTCCTGGAGTTACCCAAGTACCATACTTTTTTCCGTGCTTACTGTCGTGCGTTTCGCGACCCGGTTCAAAGAATCTATCTTCTCTACTAACATTAGTCCATTGTACTATTATTAAATCATAGTGATTAAAATTATAAGCCGCGTCAGCCTGCATTAATGAATTGTAGATATAATGATTGCCAGCACCAGATTTACCAAAGTTATAAAACTCAGCTTCATGAAATTCAGTACCTAAAATATTAGCCCATGTAGTCCACAAGTATTGTGTAAAGCTACAACCAAAGCAAAATATTCTATTAAGTGGATTGTTTATTAATTTTGTAGCCATTATATTTTTTTTCACTCCTAAAGTTTCCCACGCTTCAACATTTCTTTTGTTACTTTGTAGGGTATTTTTTCAATTTTGCCACCTTTAGCAAGAAATTCTTTCATCATACGATCACGTTCCTCTTGTGTTGTTCTTTTTTCAGGTTTAGTACTAGTGTATGCTCTGTTTATCTCAATGCCCATTTGCTATCTTTATTATTTTTTTTGCTAGGTTTAACATAGTTTCTTCAGTGTGCTTATTATTATACATAACTTTAAAATTGTATTTAAGTATATCTCGTTGTTTAAATTTCCATTCTTGGTGTGCACCTTTACTCATATTATCTAGCTCTTTTACTTTATCTTTAATTACCTCAAATAGTTTGCACCACCGTAGATATGTATCTTCTTCGCTGTCAAAACTGTAATCAAATGTATCTTCATATAATTTATACCCAAATTTTTCTAAGTTTTTGTTAATATTTTGTTGTCCCCAAATAATAAAAGGTTGCATATGATATATAGCCCTAAATGTTTTTTCACTCCAAAACATACTAGTTTTATTCCAGTCTTCAACATACGTTTCATTTACTACCTGAAATAATGTAGTCCAATGTAAATGCGAATGTAAACTCATAGCATGATTAGTTGTAAAGTCTTCAGTATCTGCTATTAAGGGTAATTCTTTATAAAACTTTTCTATTTGTTCTTCAGTTATATTAAATCCAGCTGGGAAAGTCTTTTTTAAATTATGTGCTTTTAAAAGTCCACCTTCAAATGCATTATGGCTTACTACACCCTTTTCAAATATACCACTGTGAAAAAGCTCATAAGCACTCATTGTTCTATGAGGTCTGTTTACTCTACTAAGACTTAGATAGTATTTTTCACCATAATAAAATCTTTTACTATGTTTACGTACCTCTGTATAGCGTTCGTCTATAAGTGTATCAACGTCAGTTCTAGTAGTATCAAGTTCATAACGATTATTAACATTTTTTAATCCAAAAAGCATTTTTTCAAAATTATTAAAACAAGCAACATTAATAGATTCTGTTTCGTTATGTTTTTTGTTATATTTTTTTATGTTTTTAGTATCTAGCATATTTGAAGAAACAAAAATTATTTTTTTAGGACTAATATTATGTTTTTTACAGTTGTTATATAATATATCAAAAAACGGTAGATCATATAGAGTACTAAAGCCTTCAGTACTTGCATCAAAAAAGAAAAATGATTTTGGATCGTTACGTAATTGTTTAAGATTCTTTTTTCGCAGATATTGAAATATATCAACACCGGCTCTCCATTGGGGATATTTTATTAGCACATGAAAAATGGTTATTGTAGGATCGTAGATATCATTCTCTTTAAATGCGTGTAACAACTTTACTAAAGCAAGTGAAGTTTCTACTTGGCGTACATATACGTTTGGTTTAATGTAGTAATTTGCTGGAATCATATATAAAAATCACTGGGTTAAAATGCCATAAATATTAGCTGTAGTATTTATATACGCATATAATGATTTAAGGATAACTTGATGAAGATAGGATTTATTGGTTTAGGAAAACTAGGCTTACCATGTGCTGAAGTAGTTGCTGAAAAAGGCCATGATGTTACTGGTTATGATCCTGCAAATATAACAAGTGATTTAGTTAGTATTAAAGAAAAAATCAAAGATGCAGTACAAGACAGGGATATTGTTTTTGTTGCTGTTCCAACGCCCCATCATCCAGATTATGACGGTAAAGCTCCTACGGCACACTTAGAACCTAAAGATTTTAGTTACGATATTGTTGTTGATGTGTTAAGAGAAGCCAATGAGCATATGACTCAAGAACAGTTGCTAGTCCTTATTAGTACTGTTTTACCTGGTACTACTCGCAAAGAATTTGCACCATTAGTTACAAATACTCGCTTTGTTTATAATCCATATTTTATTGCTATGGGAACAGTAGCTTGGGATATGGTAAATCCTGAAATGGTAATTGTAGGAACTGATACCGGAAAAATAAATGGTGATGCAGAACAGTTAGTAGAATTTTATAAAGGTATAATGGAAAACAAGCCACGGTATGAAGTATGCACGTGGGACGAATGTGAATGTATTAAAGTTTTTTACAATACATTTATTAGTATGAAAATTGGATTTGTAAATATGATCCAAGATGTTGCTGAAAAGCAAGGTAATATTAATGTTGATGTAGTCACTAACGCTCTTTCAAAAAGTAAAAATCGAATTATTAGTACCCGATATATGACAGCAGGAATGGGTGATGGTGGAGCCTGTCATCCAAGAGATAATATTGCATTACGGTATATGGCCAAAAAATTGGACTTGCAATATGATCTGTTTGATGCTATAATGAAAGCTAGAGAAGTACAGGCTAAAAACATGGCTAAGAAATTAGTCAGTTTAGCCATAAAAAATAACTTGCCAATATTATTAAATGGCATCAGTTATAAACCAGGAGTACCATATATAGATGGAAGTTATAGTTTGTTAGTTGGTCATTATTGTTCAGAAGTTGAATATCATTGTATGAGAGTTGATCCGTTAGTGTGTCCACAGAAAGGACCATTTAGTGCAATTGTTTTATTATCACACCCTGAATTGTATTGCTTTTTAAATGACGATAGTATAGTTGTTGACCCATGGAGAAAATATAAATCTAGCAAACATAAGGTTATCCATTATGGCAATACGAGATGAAAAAAATATTAATAATTGGAGACAGTAACGGATTAGGTGAATGGGGACAAGTTACTCCTGGACCAGGCGTTGCTAATAACAATAATAATACTATTTTTCGACCGTATAACCAAGACAAATATTTAGAAGGCAAACATCCTAAACCTTTTCAGTTAGTTCATCCAGGGTTTGGTTACTTTTTAGATTTAAAAGGTCATGCTACTTGTAATCATAGTTTTGGTGGCGCAGGTAATTTTGAATCAATTTTTAAAGCCGAAGAAGCATTAGGGTTGGCACCGCCTTTTACATCTCCTACTTTTTATACTCCTGATGTTATTATATGGATGTTAACAGAACCTTGTAGAAATTATACTTTAGAATCAAAATATATTTGTCAAAATTCTGGACAAGCAGGGTTATGGGATTTAGATAAGCATTATTATAAATTGTACCAACCTAACATTGTTGATAAGATACCAACAATAGCCGAATTAAATCGTGTGCTTATGAAAACTGCATTTGATGGCGCACAAGACATTTATAATGAATTAAAAATTCCTTTTATTATAATAGAAGGTTGGGGCGAAACATATGGTTTAGAAAAAGATTATACTTTTATTAAACATATTCATAAAGGTTGGTTACAAAAAATATTAGGCAAACAAATACCATTGCTTACATCATGGAGTGCAATTAATAATCTTAAACAGTCAAGACATGATTTAGCTGAAACTGAAGAATTTAAAACAGAAGTTAATAGATATGAAGACGTGATCGATTACATGAAACAATCAGATGATTTTCCGGATAACGGACATCCAGGTAGAGAACTTCATAAAAAATTAGCAGATGAGCTAGAACCTTATGTATGATATAGTCTTTATAAGTTATGAAGAACCTAATGCAGATAAAGTTTACGAAGACTTAAAAGCTAGGTTTCCCATGGCTAAACGTGTTCATGGAGTAAAAGGAATACACCAGGCACATATAGCCGCGGCAAAAAAGTGTTTTACAAAAATGTTTTGGGTAGTAGACGGAGATGCTCAGTTAAAAGAAGATTGGAAGTTTGATTATATTGCAAGTGAATGGGATCTTGATGCTGTTCATGTATGGCGTTGTCAGAATCCTATTAATTTTTTAGAATATGGACACGGTGGTGTAAAGTTATTGCCAAGGCAACTTACAATAGATATGGATGTTAGTCATCCTGATATGACAACTAGTATTAGTAATAAATTTTTTGCCCATCAAGAGATTAGTAATACTACAGCATTTAGTACAGATCCTTTTAATACGTGGAAAAGTGCATTCCGAGAATGTGTTAAATTATCAAGTAAACTTATTAGAGGACAAGTAGACGAAGAAACTGAAATGCGATTAATGGTGTGGTGTAATGAAGGTAAAGGAAAACCTAATGGCGACTATGCTATAATGGGTGCAAGAGCAGGTAAGAAGTACGGAGAAGAAAATATAGGTAATAAGGAAGCACTATTTAAAATTAATGATTTTAAGTGGCTTAAAGAAATGTATGATAGAGAAAATTAAAGAAAACATAACCAAAGTTGGATTAAAAACTTTAATTGAAAATAAAGATCTTTTTACTGTTAGTTGGATTCTTGGACGATTTTGTAATTACGATTGTAGTTATTGTTGGCCGTATGCTAAAAGTAAAACTGTAGATCATAGACCTCTTTTACAATATATCGGAACAATGGATGAAATTAAAAGTCAGGCTAGAGTAAATGGCTTTACAAAGTTTCATTTTAGTTTTAGTGGAGGCGAACCTACAGCATATAAAGGTCTAATAGATTTACTTAAAGCATATAAAGAACCTGTTAGTAATTATCTTAGTGTGCATATGACTACTAATGCTAGTCCAGGATTTAATTGGTGGAATAAATGGTTAACAGCAACAGACGGATTAGATCGTAAAAGTTTAACGGCAAGTTATCATGCAGAGTTTTCTAATGAAAAAGAGTTTGCAGGTAAACTTAAATTTTTACAGGAGCACGGAGTATTAGTTACAATTAATCAAGTTATGGTTCCAGATCGTTGGGATGAATACTATGGGAGAGCGTTACGTTTTAAAGATGAAGGATTGCACGTAACCCTTAAACCACAAAGTAATCCAACTGCAAGTTCTGTTGTAGAAGGATATACATTTGAGCAATGGGAAATATTACAAAACGAAATGCAGATGGATATAAATCAGATGTTATTATTTGATACTGATGGAAAACAGTACGAATTAGATCAAGCAGAACGACTTAATGCTTATGAGTTTAATAAATTTAAAGGTTGGACTTGTAATGCTGGCTACCAAAGTTGTATTATCCGTGAACCAGGTGGCGAAATTAAAAGAGGCTATAGTTGTCATGACGAGCCGTTAGGTACTATTGATGAAGGATTTACTTTATTTAAAGAACCACGTGAGTGTATTACACCAACGTGTGTAAGTAGTGCAGATAGTAAGATACCAAAATGGAAATAATTGAAGTAAAAAATGATGGTTGGTCAAATGACTTGTTAAGAGTCGATGTTGCAATCGGAAATATCTGTAATTATAAGTGTTGGTATTGTTGGCCAGAATCTCATGCTGGAAATATTAAATGGCCCGATTTTGATTCTTATGTTAAAAATCTTTCACATTTATTAGATTATTATTTAGAGAATAGTGAAAAGAAACGATTTGATATTACTCTTATGGGTGGCGAAGTTACTCATTGGAAAAGATTTACAGATCTTATAAAATATTTTAAAGAAAGATATGATTGTATCTTTACATTAACAACTAATGCTTCTAAAAAAATATCTTGGTGGCAAGATGCTTACAAATATTTAGATTATGTTAATATAAGTGTTCACCACGAATTTTCAGACCCTAATCATCTTAAAGACGTTGCAGATTTTTTATATGAGAAAAATGTTTATCTTGTAACACTTGTTCTAATGGATCCGTTAGCTTGGGATAAGTGTACAGATATAGTTGATACTTTAAAAACTAGTAAACATAGATGGACAATAAAACAAATGCCAATAGTTGAACATGGTGATATAAAAATTGTATATACAGATGAGCAAAAGAATGTTCTTAATACATTAAGAGCACGTAAACCTAATATTTGGTATTATTGGAGGTCTAATAAAAGTTATAAAAGTAAAGTAAAAGTAATAGACACTAATAATAAGAAACACTCTTTTGAAGACAACGAAATACTACGAAGAGTTTTTACTGAAGAATCTTCACGTAAACTTAATAATTTTAAAGGTTGGGAATGTGATGTAGGAGTTCATTGGATAGCAATTAAGTCCAATGGACAAATATCAGGTATTTGTAATAATGGATTATATGATGAAGGAAAAACATATAATTTAAATGATGTCGATTTTAAAACAACCTTTAGACCGAAAATTACACCTACAATATGTGAGCAGGCCGCTTGTTGGTGTGGGTTTGAAACTGATATGCCTAAAAGAAAATTATGAAGATAGATATTAATGATATAGCTTATTGGATGGATGCAATCCGTGATGAAGAAAATCATCAACGTTATCATATGCTAGAAAGCTTCTGGCACGGACAACTTAAAAGTAAAGTTTGGTTATGTGAAGAACTTCCTAAAGTTACTCATGCAACAACAAATAAAATAGTTATTTTTGGCGGTTGGTATGGAGTATTATCAACAATGCTTTTTAATAGTGAGCTTGGTGTTAGACATATTACGAGTGTTGATATTGATCCTAAATGTGAAGAGATAGCAGTAAAGATGAATAAAAAATATGAAATGGCTGAACCGTCTACTTTTAAGGCAGTTACAGCAGATATGTGTGATTACGAATATACAGAACATCCGCAGATTGTTATTAATTTAAGTTGTGAACATATTACGCAAAAACAATATGAGGCTTGGCTAGAAAAAATAGATCCTGATACATGGATAGTTGTACAAAGTAATAATTTTGCATCACATAAAGAACATATTAATTGTTCTGATAGTCTTGATGATTTTAAATGGAAATCTAAAATTAGTAAACCTTTTTATACAGGAACATTAGAATTACCTAAATATGATAGGTATATGATAATTGGAAGAAAATGACAGACCTAAACGAAATGATTAATCTTATTGAGCGAAAAGTAATTAAGAATCTTGCCCCTAGTATGCCAAAGTATATTACTTCTGGAAAGATTTTACCACCAGATGGTCATAACGATATAGTTAATGGTTTTACTGTAAGTGGTACAGATACTGCGGATCACTTTGAGTATAATAGTACGGCATTCGGAGATGATTGGGAGTATCAAACAAAGCAAGTCAATTACACACTTAATAAACATTCTTATCGAACAAAAGAATTTGCAGATGTTGATTGGAAAGAATCAGTAGTTATATTTGGTTGTAGTAATGTATTTGGTGTCGGCGTTGATGATGCTGACACTATTAGTAATCAACTATCTATTATACTTAATCGTCCTGTAATAAATCTAGGTGTTGGCGGAAGTTCTATTGACTTTAACTTACATAATTCAGTAATTTTAAATGCTAATTACCCAACACCAAAAGCAGTAGTTCATATTTGGACAGGGTCTGATAGAACAGTATATTATCAACGTAAGAAATTAATTTTTCATGGTGGGTGGACTCTTGAACCTAACAACTATTTTGACCACTGGGCAAAACATAAAGAACACGGACAGATTCAAGCCTTGTTTGCTAGTTTAATTAGTAAACAATTATGGAAAGATACTGGTTATTACGAAGCAAGTTTCTTTACAGAAACTGCTGATCTTTTAGACTGTGATGATTTAAGTGTAACAGATAAAGCAAGAGATAATTTGCATCCCGGTAAGAAAACTACAAAACTTACCGCAGAAAGAATAGCTAAGAATTTATGTATAAGTTAGACGACATAAAATCAATCCACTTTGAAGTAACAAGTAAATGTCAAGCTCGTTGTCCTATGTGTCCACGACGTACTCGAGGGGGACCTTTAAATATAACTCTTGATGAAATTACCTTTAATACATTTATTAAATGGTTCCCAATAGACTTTATTAAACAATTAGTTGATTTTAATATGTGTGGTAATTTAGGTGATCCAATTATAGCAGAAGACACTCTTGAAATTTTTAATTATTTGCGTGAGCATAATTCAACCATGACATTACAAATGCATACTAATGGCAGTGGTAGAAGTAAGGAATGGTGGCAGGCTCTTGCAGGTATTAATGTTAAAGTTATATTTGGTATTGATGGATTAAAAGATACACATTCTTTGTACAGAATTAGCACAGATTGGCAAAGGATTATAGATAATGCACAAACGTTTATTAATGCAGGTGGAGATGCACGTTGGGATATGTTAGTCTTTAAACATAATGAACACCAAGTTGATACTTGTGAACAGATGAGTAAAGATTTAGGGTTTAAAGGATTTAGTATTAAACATACTACAAGATTTAGAGATGGTAAATTAGATGTTATTGATGATGACTATAATGTTACCCATACGCTTTATCCTACAAAGAAAAGCGAAGAAGCAATTGCAAAAGTCAAAACAGCTCAAAGCGAGTTATTACCAACTATTACTTGTAAAGCAAAAAAAGATAGTCAGTTATACGTAAGTGCTAGGGGAAATGTTTCACCTTGTTGTTGGTTAGATTTAGAATGGGTACCAGAAGTATCAATATCACGTATTGATTATATGTCCAAAATAAACCAATTTCCAAATTTGCATAATACAAGTTTACGTGAAATATTTGATAGTGGATTTTTTAGTGCTATTAGTGGATGTTGGTCGACAACAGGATTAAAAGAATGCTCAAAACAATGTGGTAGTTTTGATAAACTTAATGCACAATTTGAACAATTAGAGCATGAATAATACGTTATATACGTCTAAAAATACGCTGGTATACTTGCACACGTCTATAATACTTAACCACGCTTAAACGACGTTATACGCTGTTTAAGACGCCTTTTTAAACGCACTTAATACCCTATTTTACTACTGTTTGATATGTAAATTCTTCAGGACTTGATATGTCTATTGTCTTATCTTTATAGTAGAATCTTAAAGTATTTGGAGAGTTTTCAAAGTCAAGATACATATCACATAGACTGTTCATCCAGGCTGTATGTGTCTTACCGGTATGGACTACTTTACCATTTTCTATAACTTCGTAATCAATAATTACTAGGTCATATTTGGTATCAAAATTCTTTGCCAAAGCATTTGTTATTTCTATTTCCATTGTTTCTCCGCATACTGTTTTACAGTATCTGTGAAATCCAATTTTCCTAAATTATATTCAAGATAAAAAAGCATACTGTTTAAATCGTTTTTCATTCTATCCCTAAATCCTAATTCGGACGTATTCCATTTTTTAAAGTCTGCCCAAAAGTAGCCTTCTTCATCTTTAAGTCTTTTTGTTGGTGGTATGCCTACTTCTGGAAATCCGCAATTAGGAATACTGTCAACTACTGTTTTTAGATTCTTAAACAATATAACAGCCTGATCGATATATTCAATAAAGTATTTTTCATCTATATTACCTTCAAATATATCATATTGAAAATCTAAACCTACTTGGTGGCATGGTCTTTGAACAACACTAAAGAAAAAAGCATCATCAGTAATTTCATTTTCAATTGGAATTTCTGTTCTGAAGTCTTTGCTATTTTGAGATAGTTTATATAATTGTAAAAATGCTGGCCAATCGTGTTCTGTGAATTGCCATTGCTTTGTAAGTTTATAAACTGTTCCTGTCAGGTTTATATGAATTGCTGTAACATCTCTATGTATTGTTACACCTCTATGTCTGGAGAAGGCATTTTTATTATAGGTCCAAATATATTTGCCTTCGGTTTCATCTCTAGTACAGTTTGAATGGAATGCGTCAGCTTTTTCTTGATTCCATGTTGATAATAGCTTTTCTAAATATTCTTTAATTTCAGTATTCTCAAGCATAGTAGTACTTATTATTAAATACAGTAATGCTCATCTATAATGAAATGATTGGTCAGTGGGTTAATCAAAACTCTAAACGATCTATTGATAAAACTGAAGGATATTATACCTATAGTAACGGTAACAAATATCTTGATACCCAAATGGGTAATAGCAGTTTTATATTTGGATATAATGATAAGCGAATACTAGATGCTATTTCAAATAGTAGTGTAGATTTTTTACACTCATCAAAAACTAGTGATACGTTAAATTCAGTTACAAAGAAATTATTAGAACTATCTAAGATGAGTACTGTTCTTTGGAGCCACAGTGGTAGTGATGCTGTCGAGTCAGCAGTTGCATTAAATGATCGATATTGGGATATTGTAGATCCAACAAAAAAGAAAATTATTACAATTGAAAATAATTATCACGGTGCAACATATCTTACTAAAGCTATGCGAGGTGAAGTTCCCTTAGATCGATTTATTATAACAAAAGACTTTGGAATACAAGCGGCAATTGATGAAACTGTTGGAGCAGTTATTGTTGAAAGTATACCTTGGCTACACGGAGTGAATCCACGAAGTAAGCAATGGTGGATAAATTTAAGAGATTTATGTACAAATAGAAATATTAATTTAATAGTTGATGATGTCGCTGGAAGTTTTGGTAAATTAGGTTATGCATTTAGCACGGATAGATATAATATATCTGCTGACATAATTGCTACAAGCAAAGCTATAACGGCAGGGTATGTTCCATTTGGAGCCACGTTTGCAAATAAGAAAATTGTTGATGTATTAAAAGATAGTAACTGGGATCATAGTCATACCTATAATCCTTCCGCTTATGCCATAGAAGCGTGTAATTGTGTTTTAGAAAGACTTGATGAATTTAACAATATACCACGACTAGAACAAAATCTATCTGACATATTCTTTCATACAGGATTAGAATCTTGTAATATAGGATTAGTAGGAGAATTAAAATTACCTACAACTAAAAGTCCAGAGCAATATTGGAAAGCAGGACTTGAACTTAATATATACGTTCCTGACAGATTTATAATAGTAATGCCTGTAATTGCTAACGAAGAATACTTTTTCCGTTTAGCAACTTCAATTAGGACTTTACTTTCGTTATAAAAATATCTGCCGCACAAGTACACCAATTTCTATTACATATAACAGACTGTGTTGGATGTGCAAATGTTCCTTGATATATGTTTCCTAAACTACCACCTACTCTACAAGTAGCACGATGAACTTCTCCGTCCCAGTTTATCATAAGACTTTCTAAACCTATATTACATTTCCAATCAGTAAATTTATTTCTATGCTGTTTAATAATATCATTAGCATGAACAATTTCTTCGTCATCAACCAAACAGTTAGCATCAGCAGTAGCATTAAGTTCTAATAACCAACCTAGATCATCTTTTATATATTTGTTATCGTCAAATTTGTCATGATCTTCATCACCCCAGCGTATTCTTCGTACTGCATATTTTACGTTGTTAGTATCAAATAGCTCTACAGTTTTACGTACTGCATCCATATAATCATGATGGGCCATTACATTTACAAAGAAATTCTTCTTTCCTTGTTTTTTATATTCAAGTATTGTATCAATGACTCTTTGATAATCTGCTTCAAAGTGTAGGCTAAACAATATGTGGTTCCAATATTCTTCATTTTCTAAATGCCAAGCGTGTGTTCTAGTTCCATTAGTCGTAAGACTTACCCATGATACGTTTTTAGCTTTTAAATAATGTAGAAGCTCTTCAAATTTAGGATGAACTGTTGGTTCCCCTCCTGTAAAAGTAATTCTTACAGGTTTATCTGTTTCACAAATCTTATCTACAGTATCTTTTAGTATTTGTATGTCCGTGTGTTTGCTAAAATTATCGTGTATACTAGCTGGACAATAAGAGCAATCGTAATTACATCTTTTGCCAAGATTCCATTGTACGCTAAGACTATCTTGATGTCCCCATCTACTAGTAACCTTATACATACTCTGCAAACTCCGGAGTTATAACTTCAAATGGTCCTTGATTACGACTTTTATCTAAGTTATGATTAAATTTAATACAGTCTTGCCATAACTCGTCGTGTAGATTATCAGCTTTTAAGAAGTTAATATTATCCTGAATTTGTGTCAGTGTAAAATGTTTCATGCGTTCGTCATCTTTTACAAGTTTATAATTAACCACTTGAGATTTTAATGCTTCTAGTTTATCAATTACTTCTATTTTTAGTTTAGGTGGTATTACTTGTGCCGATAAAGCTCGTGGATACTGTACGTGATGACTGTAAAAAATAATCCCCATCGTTTCTAAGAAGTATTCAATTACCTTATCAATTTGCATTATGTTATTTGCCTGTACAGTAAATGCTCCACCAATTCTTCTAACTGTAGGAATAGTTTTCATAATTTTAACGTTTTCTTCAACATCACTAAACTTACCATTACCTCTAATGTAATCATATACATCATGCAATCCGTCAATTGAAACATTAACTGCAACACTTTTAAATTTAGGCCAATAGTCATGTATACTACGACCACCTTTAATTCCTAATACAGTTCCATTTGTAGCATACTTAATTTCCATATTTTTTCCGTATGGTGCTAACAGATCTAAAATTTTATAATGTTGTGGATCCATTAACGGTTCGCCACCAGCAAATTCTACTCGTCTAAAGAATGGTAGTAATTTTTTAAAACTTGACCACCAATTCTCTGAATCGTCAAACACATCGATATATTGTCCGGGTGTTTTAACTAGTCCCTCAACTGCTGGAATAAGAAAGTTGTTTTCTTTTTTATAAAACTCTGTAACTTGATCCCAGTCTTTCCATTGTGTACTATCTAATGGGTTACACATACGACATCTAAGATTACATAAATTGTTTAGTTTGATTTCCATAGTAGGAAATTCAAACGGCATTGAATAATCGTCTTCTAGTGTGTCTAATGCATCAGGGTATAAGTTGATCCTTGCTTCAGGTATTACTCCTGCTATATGACGCTGTCGTAAGCTCTGTACACCCTGATCTTCTTTTCTAAAGCAAGGCTCACATACATCAGGACGTTCATTATTCAATACTTGTCGGCGAACTTCTTTCATTTTATCGCCATTCCATACTTCTTCTAAAGTTTCATCTTTAATATTACCAATAGGAAGACTTCTGCAACATACTTTAATTGCACCATCTTCTCTTGTTGCTAATCCTGTAAAAGGGTGCATACAAAATGTTTTACTTTGCATACAAAATCTTTTACTTACATCTATAAAAATTTCTCTTAGATAATCTAATGCTCCAATAGTTTCATTATATCTTAAACCAAGATCTATACATAATATTTTAACGTTAGGACTAACAATAGCACTATGAACAACACTAGTATCTAAAATAAAAGGAAAATTTATAACGTATTCTTTATCTTTTACAGTAAGTTTAAATTCTTCTTTAGTAAGAGGAACAATTAAACAGCTATCACGACCGTCATCAGTGTGTTCTGGAACGTTATTATCTGTAAATTCTGTTACTATTGTTGAGGATAGATCTATATTACTTTTAAATAATGCAGGTTCTACTTTATATTCTTTTACTATTCCGTCAGCATATTCAAAAATAGGGTCATTCTTAAATGATGCTAAGATTACTTCTAATGCATTATCTGTTATTGTAACATTATTAAAGGGCTGAAGCATTTTTCATTCCCCATTCTCGTTCTTGACACCAAAAACACTTGCCACAAGTAGGAACGTACTGTCCTTTTTTGTAATTTTTATAATCTAGGTCACCGAATATATCTGGGTAATCAGTAGCATCACCCTCGCAACTTCTTGTTATATTAAGTAAGTCAGTAAGGTAATTTTTTTTAAATTGTTTAATAACCCAATCTTTTTTAGTTGCTATTAATGGGTGACAAATTTTTGTCCCCATATGATCTTTTATAGCTTCAAGTGTAGGTTCTTTTCTATCAGCTAATGCCCCTTCAAGTTCTACATCTGGATTTTGATTAACACCGGCAAACCAAGCATCTAGTTTATATTTGTGTACCAAATATTCGTTAAATGCACGTAAAATAATTTGATTACCAGATTTCATTTTCCCATCAATCTCAATCGTTGGTCCTTTGCTACCCCATTCTAGTTCAGGTGGTATAAAATTTAAATGTCTTCGAAATTCAATCTTAGGGAAGCGTACGACAAACCAATTAAACACTTCTTCAGCAATATGCTCTTGCCAAGGTCTTGTTTGCCAACAACGTATCTGTGTACTAATGTGTACTTTACAATTATCGTGTAAATTAGTACAAATTAAGTAGGCCATTAAGGCACTATCTGCACCGCCACTAAGACTGATTCCAATGTTTCGCCATTCAGTATTAATTGGAAAATACACGTTATCTATATGTACGCCTGGTGTATCCGAGGTCTTATAAATATCATTATGCATAATAACAGTATTTATTGATGCCTAACTTGGTAAGATTTTAATATGACAAACCACAATTTCTGGAAAAATCACAATAACAAACAACTATCAGAATGGCAAAAGGACATTGAAGATAAATCAAATAGTCCTACTTTCTGTGTGTTACCTTGGATACACATGGCAACTAGACCAAATGGTGATATGCGATTGTGTTGTGGAGCGAATGCCAGCGGAGCAGGAGTAGACCCAACCATTGGTATAGTTAAAGATTCTACAGGACAACACGCTAATTTTGGAAATCAAACACCAATGGAAGCGTGGAATAGTCAATATATGAAAGATGTAAGGAAAAATATGTTGGCTGGTAAAATATCTGCGAGTTGTCAAAAGTGTTTTCAAGAGGAAGCTAGAGGGATATCAAGCAAGAGAATATGGGAACATAATTACTGGCAAGACGAAAATATTAATATACAGGATTTAATTAATGAGACTTTAGAAGACGGAACCGCTCCTGAAAGAATACATTATCTAGACCTAAGGCTAGGACATACTTGTAATTTAAAATGTATAATGTGTAGTCCGCATGATTCGAGTCAATGGGTTGGAGATTATTATAAGTTAAAAAAACTTACTACAGATAAAAATATACAAAGCCAATTACATTGGGTAAGAAAAGAGTTCAATAATCAATGGCATGAGAATCCTGAGTTTTGGGAAGAAATGTATAAGCAAATTCCTAACATTAAGCAAGTTTATTTTGCAGGGGGTGAGCCATTAATGATTAGAGAACATAAAGAATTTATTAAGGAAATTATTAAGCAGGGTTACGAAAAGAATATTGTGTTGCGATATAATACAAATGGATTATTAATAGATGAAGAATTTATAAAATTATGGAGTCCCTTTAAAAGAGTACAAGTAGGTTTCAGTTTAGATGGAAACTTTCAAAGAAATCATTTCATTCGTTATCCTAGCGACTGGGAAATTGTTGATAATAATTTAGATTTACTTGATAATACGTCTGATAATATAGATGTAACTATTGCTACTTGTCTTAGCATTTTAAATATTAAACATCTTCCTGATTTTGTAAAGTGGAAAATTAATAAAAAATATAAAAAGATTAATACTAGAAAGAACAAGGAAGGATTAATTATAGGTGGAGGACTTGTTAATATCCATTTAGTGTATATGCCTACATTCCTTGATATGAGAATATTACCTAAGGAACACAAAGAAGATGTAACAAAACGCTTTGAAGAACTTAAAACTTGGTTATGGGAAAACTATACACAAGATGATGCTTTTTGGAAATTAAATCCTTATGGTTGGAGAAGATACGAAGGTGTATTAGATTTTATGAATAGTGAAGATAAAACTGCGATGCTTCCTAGCTTTAAAGATTATATTAATAAGATGGATATAATTAGAGAAACTAATTTTAAAGAAGTTTTTCCTGAACTTGCTGATTTAGTCTAGGTCTTCAAAAGTATTATTATCTTTATGGTATTTCTTAAAGTCTCTAGCCCAAATTTCTTTGTCTAATAACCAAACATTTTGTTGAGTATAAAGGTATTCAAAATCTTCTTTTAATAATGAAATGCCCTCAACTCCTCTACGCATAAGTTTATCAACTGCATGACTTCTACCTGCGCCATCTATGCTTTCTGGTCTATTTGTTGTGTGAATAAAATTACTAGGACCATGAAGTTTATCGATATACTTCATTTGTAGATAATAGTTTATTCCAGCGTTAAGTGAATTAAGTCTTAGATTACGACTAGTTTTTTGATTAGCGTCAATTGTTGCACCCCTAAACCCACAACGCCAGTATGTTTTATTATCCATATAAAATTCATGAACACCACTAAACACTTTGATACGATTATCTTCAATACCTCCAAAGAACTGTATATGTTCAAAGTAATCAAATTTTAATTTTTTAATTGATGTATTATTATCAAATCCTTTTTTTGCACATTCTTCCATAAAAGAAGGTAGTAAAGGATCATCTTTATTAATTTGTTTCCAATGCATTTCTAATCTTTTTATTCAGCGAGTTTCTTGGCACACTATCAATCTTGCTATATTTAAGTGGAATGTTACACGGTGGTAGGTAGGGAACAAGCATTTCTTTAATTGCGTCTTTATCTGGATTACCTTTAGTATGCATTAATTCAATATAGTCGCTTCCTGCTTTATTTTTAGGGACAGCCAGGCAATCTCCATAACCCATTTCCTCTAAATAATTTTCAATTAGTAATAGACTACATTGATAGCCATTTACTTTAACTACATCGTTTGATCTGCCTTTAAACTGTATTAAGCCATTCCCAACATATTGCTTTATTTCAAATAGATCAGCAGTAGCAACACCATTGTAGATTAATTCATCATTTCTAATTTTGCAATTTTTGTCAAGTTCTAAATAACAAGATGTTTCATCTAATTCAGTAGTTCTATGTCCTAGTACAGGACTACCAATTTCTGTTGATCCATATATGTGATTAAAAACGTTGCACCCATTATCAAAAATGTATTTTGCGTGTCTTGGCAATAATTGACTAGCACCAGATGCCACGATATCAAATTTGTCAAGTGGTAATTTAAGTTCAGCTATTCTAAATTGATCTATTAATCCAGGGATGAATATTGTAGCATTAACATCAGTTTGGAAATCATCTTTAAGTGTTTGTCTATTTGATAATACAATTTTACAATCGTGTTTAACTATTGCTGGCAAAACAATATGCCAGAACCCACTAGTAAATGGTGGAATAAAATTTAACCAACTTGTATTACTGTTCCAATCAAGATGTTGTTCTGATTTTTTAATTATTTGTTTAAAGGCATTCTGATCAAACGAAACTAATTTAGGAGAACCTGTGGTTCCACTAGTGTGTAGAAAAACACAATCGTTTGCTGGTTGTTCCGCTAACTGTTTATCTAGTTCTTCCTTTTGCTTGGATGGAAGCATAGGTGCTCTAACTAATATGCGGCCGCCAACTTCCATCCAAGCAATATAAAGAGCTATGTGATCAAGATGATCAACAGATTCTATTATTACTATTTCATTTTTTAATTGCTGTTTGTATTTAGAAACAGTGACAGCATAATCTAAATAACTGCCATTGCGGAATATTTTCACTAGAACCTCGTTATAAAGGCTACTGCTGTAATTTCAGAATCATAATCACCTCGTTGCCATCCTCTGGTTACCATCATGCTTACCTTTGGTGTAATTTTATAACCAAGTCCGGCGGTAACTGTTTCTGTTTCCCAAACAATATCATCAGAATCTCTAAATCTATAATTTAGATCAGTAAAAAGTCTGTCAGTAAGTTTATACTGTGTTCCAACTTTTATTGTAAAATAATCATCTGTGTTTTTGTCTGAGTTTTCATACTTTCTCCAACCCAAGCTATAGAATGCATACGGGGAAAAGTCTTTAATCCTCGTTGTATATCCAATACCAGCCATCCACCTTGTTTCGTCATTAACAGCTGAAAGGTTCGGATAACCTTTCTGGTACATACCAGTTAATGTAAACCCGCTATCAAATCTATAAAATCCTTGGACTTGAAATAGGTCAACGCTTAATGTTTCGGAAATTGTTTCAACACCATAACCTGAACCTACAACTAACTTCTTTAAATTAAAAAGCGGTTCTTTTTTTACTGTTTCAGTATCAGTAGGTGGTGTTTGAGCATGGGCGGCAGTTAATCCAATAGGACCGGCTACCGCTGTCAATGATAGTATCATTGCTCCGATTAAGATAATTTTTTTCATGTGGTCTTTCCCCAATTTATTAAGTTCCAAATTCTTTCATGTGTGTAATGTACAACGATGAACAGGATATTTGTTACAATAGTCCACTCTAACGCATGAGCAGAACTAAGACCCATCATCATACCAATTACAAATAAAACAAACATGGACCATAGTCGCCAAGTAACCGTCTTAGCCGTTGTTCTAAAGTGTGTATCCTTGTTGTCTATTCTTTGCCATTTAACTCTATTCCATATTTTTTCTTGTACCCAGAACGATGCAAACCCAACAGTATATGATAGAATAACAAATGTAATTCCAAATCCTGCTGAATAGTTCATTGCCAGTGCCGCGAGAAAAATGCTCACTGCAACGACTGTTCTGTATGAAAGAGTTTTTACTACTGTCCTAAGATTATTATCCATTATGTCCTCCAATTAAGATCTATGAGTTTCATAGTACAGTTACTATATACTTATTGTTCTGCAAAACCGGGGGGTATTATTGTGGCATTCCAGGCGGAGTGAATTTATCCCCAAATGATGATTTTAAATCACTATGTAATTTTTCTATTATTTCTTGGGGACTGTATATGCCTACATTATCCCAATCTACGATCTGTATATTATTTCCATCAATAAGAATATTGCTTAATTGCCAATCACCGTGGGCGTAAGGAGATGTATGATTAATATGATTAATACAGAAATTATAAATTTTATCTATAAATTGTTCAGTAATCGGAAATGTATTTGCTGGTATTCCCGGTATAATTTTATAATCTATATATAAGCTCTCTGTAGTAACACCGTGAGTAATAACAAATCCAGGCATAAGTTTTTCTAAAATATCTAAATGTTCTTCAAGAGCCGCTTCATCTGGGTTATGTTCTGGTTTACATTGCCAAGTCTTTCTATAGAAATCTGGGAATTTCCAGACTTGCCGTGAGTTCTCTTTGTTATCTTTGATTAAGTCCATACGTCAAAACTCTCTTCCCCATAAACGCAACCGTTAATGTTGCAGTTTTTACAAGGAGATTTTCCAGACCTTAGTCCACTTGCTAATTTATTTCTATAGTCCATTATTTCATCACCAAGCCATATCTCCTTTATCGAAGTTTTATGTATGTTACCAAGTATCCCTTTTCTAGCCCAATCCTCAGAGCATACTAACGCATCACCATTCCAGTCAATAAACATTTTGTAAAAGGGCAAGTAACAAGGCTTTGTAATATTTTCTAATTTTTTTCCAAGTATATTATTTGTTCTATCAACCAATGTTAATTCAAATCTTTCAGGATAACAATGCCTAGGCATTATTTCAATATTTGTATCTCCACGCATTTCTAATAGTTCTTTTGTTATATCTTTATCATACATACTAACCATTATGTGTGTACATCCTGCATCAGCAAAATTCTTTATCTTATTAGCAGTAAGAAAGTCACCGTTAGTGTTTATGTCAATCCACTTGGCATCAGTTTGAGCGATAATTTCTATTTGTCTTGCTAGTTTTTTATGTAACAACGGTTCGCCAAATCCTACAAAGCCAACCCTACCATTAAATTTAATATCCTTAAGATCATCAGCAAGTTTTTGTGTAGTGCTTTCTGATATAACCCAGTTCTTATTTGTATATATGTCTGGATTGCTTCTTGGACAGAAGTCACAAAATCTGTTGCATATATCAACAGGATTAATCTGTATGCTTCTTAAAGAAGAAAGTTTATCAGTTGCACCGGATGATTGCTGGGTTCGTAAGTTATGTAGGTTCATAGCTAACTCCAGTCATGCTTAGAATATTTGTTATATTCTGCTAGAGTGTCCATATCTATTAATGACATTCTATAAAGACCGTTAACTTGTTTATAGCCAAGTTTCTCTGTGTATTGATTAGGTTTCTTAAAAAGAACGTAATTGCTATTTGAAGGAACGCAATCAAAGTTTGTTTCTAAGTAGTTTCTAGTTTTAATCATTCTTTTTATATGATTTGGAATATCATTTAATATGTATTTTAATGTGTCGCTTGGTATTGTAGCACATATAGGTCTATATTTTTTTAGTTCTTCTATTACAGTTTTATTTGCTATGCACCAACCAAACCTTGCACCAGGCATAGCATAACTCTTAGATAATGTTTTTAATACTATAATGTTTTCTACGTGTTCATATATTACGCTTTCGTTAGCAAAGTCACCGTATGCTTCATCAACAATTAGGTATTTGTAATCTTTTGCCATTTCAATAACACGTTCTTTAGAAATTACTGTACCATCATTACCGTTTGGGTTGATAAGATAGTATACATCATCTCCTAATGGAACATTAAATTGTGTAGCACCATACCAAGGATACTGACAAACTGTCATTGATAAATTATTATCTTGTAAAAAGCGTTCTAATCGAACTGCAAGTTCACTGATGCCATATCCAACTTCGATGTGCTTATAGTTGTAGTGGTGCGTTAAAACAGAAAGTTCATCAGCATGAGTAACATATCTTCTTACATCTAATTTTAAATTAATATTTTTGTCATAGCATACATTTTGAGCCAAACTAATCATTAATATGATCCTCTCATTATAGGCCCTTTGCCTTCATTTATTCTATGCATACCAGGTTGCTTACTTTGAATATTTAGAACTTTAATGTAAGGATTTTCAACTATTGTTTTAATGTGTGCTACAATGTCATCAACAGTAATACCATTAAGGTGTGGATATTGTTCTAGTTCTCCATTTCCATCTATATGACTTATGTTAATAATTTTTGAATCTAAATAACTATTAAAGAATGCTTTGGCAAAATTAATTTTTTTGTTAGTTAAATTTAATAATTGTTTTTCTAAATCAGCTGTTCCTTCAGGATTATGTAATACAGCTAATCCTAAATAACTTCCTATATTAAGAACTGTATGTTTTATTTTTTTAGTATTACAATATTGATATAAGTCAACTAAAAGTTTGCTGGCTCTAAAACCGTACCCTGGACAAAAATTAATTGTTAGATCATACTCTTCTGTTTTATCTAAGAATAATTTAATATCAACATCAAAGTTTATATCCCAGCCAGACTCTCTGCTGTAAAAACTAGTAGTATATAGTTTTGCTATTTCTTTTCCTAGCCAATGATTTGGATTACTGGTTATTCTAGCTCTCATAATTTGCTCTCGTATATGGTAGTATAACAGCAGACGACGAATCTAATATTTTAAATAAAGGTTCTTTATTAGTATTAAGGCTACCAACGTAATAATAAACATTACTTAACCACACGGCTGTTCTTTCATTGCAATTGTATAATAATCTTTCCAGGTCATCTTCACGCCTAATATCACAAAGTCCATACTCTACATTACAATCCTTTAAAAAATTATAGTATTTTTGAACAGTTTCAATGTCTATTTGTTTAATATCTTCAACGGTTGCTGAACGTTTTCCTGTATGTAGTACAGGAAGAAACCTATCGTAAACTTCGTTTATATCGTCAGCTTGTATTAGTTCCCTTTGAAATTTTAAACTTACAGGACTATAATCATAAAATTCAATATCTTTTATATTATTTTCGTATGCCCATCTAGCCATCATTGTTCCACTAGCTAGGCCAACTAGTCTGTCATAGTCACCTTCAAGTTTAAAGTACTTTTCAGTATTTTTATAATAGACTCTTTCTTTAACAAGTGGTTCAAATTCTTGTAGTTTCTCTTTTAGCGTTTCTCTATTATTAGCATTATATAGATCTAAGTAGTCTATAGGATTATCAATGTGAGTAACTGGGTAATCATTAGATAGTCTTTGTTCAAAAACTACTTTTCCATTTACAGATACAAATACATTCCAACCAAGAGGGCGATCAAGAATAGTATATAGTGTTTTGTCTGTAAACAAACATCCTTCTTGTATTTTTATATAAGGGAATTTAGGTTCTTTAGCATTACCTACAACAGTAAATGGAGCGTTCATAGGATTTATTATACCACAGAAGGTAAGTGTTTCCTCTAGATACTTGTCTTCAATGTTGTCAATATATACATTCATCCGTTTTTGTCTTTATAAATATTACACATATTTAAGGTAAAACATGGAATTTTTTAGCAGAACTGATATAAAGGTAGATCTTAATAGGATTACTAATGACTATTTGGACAACAAGGATACGTGGCCTTGGTCACACAATAAGGTTGCTATTAATAATCATACTGGTTCACCCGACGAAACTGATACAAAATATAAACTTGTCTATACAGAATATAAATTTATAAATCCAATATTCAAAAATTCTATCTGGGAAGAAACAATTAATCAATTACCGATTAAAAAAGGTAGAGCAAGACTACAAATTATGAAACCGTTTAGCATTTTAACTGCACATAGAGACTTTGAACAAAGATATCACCTTGCTATTAAAACAGACCCAGCTTGTCTATTTGTTGATGTTAATGAAAATAAAACTTACCATATTCCTGCTGATGGATATTTTTATAAAGTTAATACTATGAAACTCCATACAGTATTCAATGCCAGTAATAATTGTGACAGGCTTCATTTAGTTGTGAGCGAATATGTATAATACATTTTTGAATATAGAGCTTTCTAAGGAGTTTGATCTTGATGCCACTGATGAAAGTATATCTTGGTCTAAAAAAGCAGATCTAGTGTCTATAGTTAATCAATATATTACTAATAAGCAACTAGTAGAAATATTAAAGGTAAACGAGGATTATGTATTTACTTGGGATAATCAAGATAGTTATAAAAAATTTATAACCGAAAACCTATTTGTAGAAATGTTCTTTTTGTTAAAGAATTCAGGGGTGTTTATTTCATGGAAGGAATAGCAGTACTTCTATATTGAGCTTCAACTTCGTTAGGCCAGAACCAAACAGTATCAACAATATTCTTAATATCTAAGTTTTCAATGTAGTTCTCTATTGATCGTTTCATGTCATCAGTAGGACTTACAGCATATATCGTTGTAATAGTTCCGCCCCAGTCAGTAAAGCCACTTCTTAACATCTGTTTCCAACCAAAGACAGTTGCATCAAGTTCAGCAAAAGTATCATCAATAGATATGACTACTACGTTGTGTATTTTATTTGATAATTGTGATTCGTCTGGAATAGACCAAAATACTGTTATGTCATTACGCATAAAAATATTTATGTTTGATATATTTTGGATTTAGTGATTATGATTAAGTGTGTAAGTCTACCCAAGCTACGCCTGTACGTCCTTGGAATTTATTATCGGTAGTATTATAAATTATCATACCAGCCGCCGGAGTTAATGCATCTCTTTCAACAGTTGTTAGGTTACCAAATTTTGTATAACCGCTTACTATTGCATCACCATTTACATCGAGGTTAGCACTTGCTTCTTCTTGGTTAACAGCCATTCGACCCCTGGAATCAAAATTAAATTTCTTAATTGCATCACCATCAACACCAGACGCTACAAGAATATGAATCTTTTGATCAAGTCTATCAACTGCAATAGTTCCGTTTGGATCAACCTGTGCAAGTATAGTACTTATTTGTCTATTATTATTTCCTGGACTATCTTGTCCTGAAAAAGCATAACCGCCTAGAATGTCACCAGCAACGAGCTGTGTTGGAGTTTCAATAGATCCTTTATAACCTTCTAACTCCATTCTTCGAAGATCAGGTAATCCAGTTTTAACATCTGCAACATTTGAAGGTGTTGCTGTTAGTGTAGCAACAATCAGCGGTGCTTTATCTAAGCTACCTGGCCAAATTGTAAGTCCACCAAAATCGCCTGCCGCCGGTCTAGCATCAAGCATCGTATGTCCACTAAGGTTAGTAGCACCAAAAACGGCTCCACTATTCATTACCATAGTGTTGTTAATAGCATCTATAACTATTGATGAATCGTCATTAAAGACTGATCCTAAAACATCACCTGTTAAACTTCCAGTAATTTGATTTGCTTGTATATTACCTGCAAACGTTCCATCATTTGCTGTAACATTTTTTGTTGTAGCATTATAAAAATTTGAATTGTCAGCGGCATCTACATCACCTGTAAGTTTACCACTAGCATTTAAGGCTCCAGTTGCTTTATTAAGTAAGACAGTACTATCGTCTCCAACAACATTAGCATTAATAACTGCGGCACTAATATCGTCGTTAACGTGTACAGTTTTAAACCAACCTTGATTAAATCTTGATGTTCCAGCACCAATGTTTCTTGCACCATCTACGTCTGGAATAATATGACTTTCTACTTTCGCAGTAAAGGCAACAGTATCAGTTGAAGCGTCACCTATATTAAGGTTTCCACCAAGTGTAAGATTACCATCTGCTGTAATGTTACCTGTTATAGTAATGTTACCAGTAGTATTAATGTTACCAGTACCTACTAAATCAAAGTTATTTAAATCAACATTGGAACCATAAGCCGTTCCAGCTGTGTCAACTGGGTTCCCACCAACAGTTAAACCATCGCCTATATATAGTCTTTTGGTGTCTGTAGTGTAGACTAATTCACCATCTGCTGGTGTAATTAACCCTCGTTCGCTGTCTGTTCCTCTGCGTAATCTTAAAGCCATTTAATATTCACTCCTGGATATCTTACTAGTATTTATGCCGTTAAACATATTTATTTGTTCTTCTTCAAGAAGCCTTTGGTACGCTTTTGCACATCCTTTTTCACACGATCTGTATCTACCCTGAAATCGATGTGCTTGATGCTATTATCATAGCCAGTAAATAGCTCGTGTAGAGTACGTTCAAGCTTCTGTAAAGGGTTATTTTTTGAGTTCCCGTCTTTTACAAGTATATCCCAGATTTTGCCATTCCCGAATTCAACCCTTACAGAGTGTAAGTATTGGAGAGGAATGGCTTTAATATCTATATCTTTAAATACTTCTGGCCACTTGTTAATGACATCTTGCGGTAGCCTCTTCTTAGGCTTTGCCACTGGCTTTAGCTTTAGTGCTAGGGCTCAGCTTTTCAGCATCTTTACGAAGCTGTTCCGCTTCTTTAAACAATGCGTCAGCATCTTTACGCATATTAGTAGCTAAATCTTCGTCTGATAAAGCCTTTTCTTTAGTGGTTACAACATCATCTACCGTTGCAGATGGTACAGACTGAACTGTGCCTACTTCTTCTACACTAGATTGGTTAACCGCTAAATCTTTAACTTGTACGCCTTTTTGTTCAGCAATTTGACGATTGATTTCATCAAGGCCTATTGCTACTTGCGTATTAGGTGTCATTTCAATGTCAGCGGTACTAACCTTAACTAGGTTTCCTGCTGTATGAAAACGTGCTAACATAATACTACCATCGGTTAATGGTGTACGTTGCATCGCATCTGCTAACTCATGTGCCGTTTGACCAGCATTACTTTCGATTAAATTCATCAAAGTATCATGGTCTTCGTCTTTTAAGTTTTCAGTTTGACAAACTAATGCACTATCAGGGTCGTCTGGTAAAGTACGAAATACAACCGCACATTTACGTTTGCTTTTTTTGTACCGACCAATGTGTTTTAAATCAGCCATTATTTGTCTCCTGTTGGAGTAGCTGGCTTGGCTGGTGTTGCCGGAGCATTACCTTGTGCCGCTACTTGTTGATTTTGTATACTAGTTAGAAATGTTTCTAACTTGGTATACGTTTTGCCAATTGCTTCTAGTTCGTTGGCTTTAAAGGCCCCACGACTTTGAGCAACTTCGATAATTGTTTTCAGTACTCCTAAATCTTGAACAGTGAGTTCAGGATTGCCTGCTGGGGGAGCCCCGTCGGGCCCTGGAGTAGCTGAAGGATTTGTAACGCCTGGAGCCGTAGGTGCTACTGGTGCCGCCTGAGGCGGAGTTGCACTAGTACCTTCTGGTGCCATCGCTTGTTTTCCATCTGACATATATGTTCTCCTTTAATAGTCTTGTATAGTTATATACGTATATTATTTATTAATACTTTAAATGTGGACACGCCAACATGAAATATGAAAGCTCTTTTGGGTCTTCAAAACCGAGATTAATCATGGTGTTTATTGTGTTGTCATTATCTATAGCTACCTTTTTGCCTATAAAAAATCTGCTCTTTAAGTTCTTTAGTATCCATTTTGCCATAGCCTCTTCCAAATTGTAATTTTGTTTGAGTGTAATATATTCAAAATGAGGTGGAGCCACAGACAGTTGTCTTAGCTCAAAAAAGTTTAAGGCATTTGGTTGCCCTGTTTTATGTAGCATTATATCTTGCATTCCTTTAAATGTATTTGGTTGTTTCTTTTTTTGCCCACCCTTCACCAGACAGATCTGCTAATGGATCTTTTATTTCTTTAATGTTAGTAACTAGGTTAGGCGCAAATCGTTGTTCTATATCTGTTCCTGTATCGCTATAAACAAAGGATTTAATAGTCCTAACTTTAGATGGATGCATATATTTTAGTTTAAAACTCCAAGCCTTTGTCATTTTGAGTCTTCGTAGTGTGCCGTAACTCCGAATGGTGCCTTTAAGTTCTTGTCATGATGTCCGTGAATGATGAATACTGTTTCACAGTAGTTTTCATCACCCCAGCTATCCCAAGGATAACCATCTGTAAACATTATGAAACGTTTTGGATTAATACCGTTCTCTTCCATATATTTCCAATTCGCCATAAAGTCTGTTCCGCCACCGCCTTTAATTTCGTAGTGTTCAAGTTCACTACCATTATCAGCAGTAAAGTCTGCTTCGTTATATACTTTAGTATCAAAGCACCATAGCTTAATTCTGTAGTCCTGGTACTCTTGCATAATGCCTTGTACTTCACTTAGAAACACTTTAGCTTGATCGTTTCCAATTGATCCACTCATATCAATTCCAATACAAATATCAATAGTTGTATCAAAAGTCATACCTGGAAGAATTGCTCCCGTGTGCCATCCTTTACGTGAAGGACGTTGGAAAGAATAATCATTTTTAATAGTGCTTTGGATCTGTTGACGTAACAGTTCACGCCAGTTCATTTTAGGTTCAGTAAGTTCTTTAATAAAACGATCAACTTCACCAGGAACATTACCAGCACCTGCGGCCTGTGCCGCCCCTAGCATACTTTCCTTAACTTCATCACGGATTTTACGAAGTTCGTCTTTAGAATATTTTGGCGGTCCTTTTTTGTCTTTCTTCTTGTTCTTTTTATCTTTAGAATTAGATGGGCTTTTATTTTCGTTATCTTTATCCCAATCAATATGATCATCAAGCAACTCGCCTAATTGCTCAAGTTCTTCTTCATCATATTTCTTATAAAGCTCATCGTAAACTTTCTCACTAGTCCAACCTTCATATTTGAAGTCTTGGAAAATTTGTATATCTTTTGGTTTTGTTCCGATTGAATCACGCACCAAAGTATTATTAACAATATAATCTGATGCAATATTATGAACCTGTGGATCTCTATCTTCACGTCTTGTCATATGATCAAAAACGCAATGAAGAATTTCGTGGGCTATAACAAACTCAATTTCTTTGTTTGTCATTTTAGCGAAAAACTGTGAATTATAAAATAAGTGTCTACCGTCAGTTGCGGCAGTTCCACACCAGTCATCACATTCTTTTATAATAAGCCTTGTAGCCATATTACCAAAAAATGGGTGGCGTAAAAGTAATCCAACTCGTGCTACGATAATTTTGTCCAAAACTTCAGCTCGAAGATCTTTCAATTCTTCTGGTGAAAGTTTAACTTCTTCTGTTTTTGGTTTGTCTAAAGTAATTGTAGTCATCTGTGCCATTCCTCAATTTCTTATTATATGTATATTATACTATATTTAATGTTCATTGTCAACCGAAAAATGGAAGGGGATTAATTAAAATCCCCCTCCAAATGACGCCTGTTAGGCCGACGCCTCGCCTTGTGCGGCTTTAATATACTTGCCAAAACGTTCATGGAACTCATCAAAACATTCAACTTCGTCTGGATCGATTGGAAGTTGATATTGTGTAAGAGCTAATTTGATACCCATAACTACTAGTTCAGTATCAAAGTTGTCCATTGCGAACCTTAAGAAGTTATTAACTTTGTCATCAAACTTCTTATCGTTCTTATCACAAGCTTCTTTAAGCTCGTAGCATAAAGAGACTGTTAAGGAATACATGGCACTGATTTCTTTAGTCTCTAGCTTCTTAACCTTCGCAGTAAGAATGTCGCTTGGGTTAGGAAGATCTGCGGCTACTTTTCTGTGAGCCATGAATTTTACAGCAAGTCCTTCGCCTACTGCACCACTAACTAAATCTGTAGTGGTGTTCTCATCGTCGTCATCTTCCAAAAGTTCGGAAACAAACGACCAAGAACGGGGTGTAGCAAATGAACGACTCGGTGATTTTGGATCAAAATCATATAAGTCCTTCTTGCTAAATGTTAGGTAACCAACTACATCCTGGTGTTGGTTGTTTTTTACTGCCCACTCAAACCAGTCATCAAAATCAACTTTAAGTTCTAAGTGAACAAAACGGTTAGCCAACGGAGCAGGCATTCTATATGTAACGCCTTTATCAGCTTCTCTATTACCCGCCGCAACGATCAAAACGTTGTCAGGTAATACATAAGTGCCAACCCTACGATTTAGGATTAACTGATAAGCCGCCGCCTGTACTGCTGGTGCCGCCGAATTCATTTCATCCAAAAACACAATAATATATTTGTGCTTTTTAGCCATCTTAGCATCTGGCAATTCGCTTGGGGGTGCCCAAACCATTGTACCTTGCTTTGAATCGAAATAAGGGATACCTTTAATGTCTGTTGGTTCCCATAAGCTCAAACGTATATCGATAACGTGAGCTTCCATATTATCGCCGATCTGTTTAACGATGTCTGATTTTCCAATACCTGGGGGACCCCAGATAAAGATTGGACGTTTCTTTTTAAATGCTCTGACAACACTTGCCTTTGCATTATTTGGACTTACTTGCCTTACTGCTAGATTTTCCATTTATTTGTACTCCTTCTTTTGCCTTTGTTATGTTCAGTGCCTTATTGTTATATACATTATACGTTCATTATCGTCAAAGGTCAACCAGAATCTGCGAAAAAAGTGTGGTTTTTTAAGAAAAAATATGTAATAAAATCAAGAGTTTACAGTTTCATTTGTCCGTTTTAGAGCTTTATTCAATCCATATTTTCGGACATCTCCTGAAAATAGATGTAATTCGAGTGCTTTTTTCTCGTTTAAAACTGTAACACTTCTATTAGTAAGGTAATATGGACAATCTATAAACTTATCCAAAAAAATTACAATTTGGGTAGTCACTTTAAAGTTCTCTGGAAATGGAACTTCGTAATTTGTTAACTCTAACTTATTCACAGTAAAGTCTAATCCGTCTTCAGTTAATCGTAATCCTCCAACTTTTTTTGCTCTAGTATTCTGCCACCACATAGGCATATATTCTTTTAATGTACTTTCATTAATTGAGATGCCTGCTTGTTTTAAGAATACCTTGGTATAGGTTTCTTTTAAGTTCATTTTTCTACTACTGTTTCACCAGATACTAGTTTGACTACTGTAAAATCTTCAGAGTTAAAAAGATCATTAAGTTTCTTTGCAAGGTTGTGAGCATGACCAGGATTACTAAAACTAACCTTCTTATATTTTGGCCCTGGATAATTTGTTAATACATTTGACGATTTTAAATTGAATGGTTTGTTTTTGTGGAAAACCGCCCATATGGCTTCTGCATCCAAAACTTGTTCTGAACGATAAGTTTTCTTATTAACGTGCTCTAATATTATCTCTGGCTTTGGCCTACTCATAATTTATTCCTGTTATCTACTACTATTATTTATCTCAATATAGCAGTTATATACGCAGTTTACTTTACGAGTAAAACTATGTTATAGAGGGGTTATTTCCAGTCTCCGCCGCCATCCATTGTAACGTTAACGACATCTTCTGTTTTATTAGCTTGATCTATTAGCTTTTCTAAATCACCGTGTAATCTAGACATTACACTAGCTATTGTGAATGCGAGGTTTTTAGCTTCTTTTAATTCTATTTTAACTTCAACTTGCTTAGAGTTATCGGCAACCTTTACTTTATCAATAAATTGTTGTAAAGGAATAGTGTTTAAAGGTTTAACGGTTTGCACGACTTAACTCCTGACGCATTTCTAATTCAGTTTTAAAAGGTCCTTTGTGTTCATATTTTTCTAAAGTGACTTCTTTCGGACAAAAACTTTTAACCCAACCCTTGTCAAAATGGATTATAAAGTATCCTGCACAATATAAACTTTTAGATTTTTTGCTTTTAGTAAATAATGCTCGTTTCTTTTTAAGATCATACATAGCATTGTAAGGTACTGTACTAGTTGCTAAATGATAAATTTCTTTTGAAACTGTTTTATTAGCATCACTTATTGTAGCAGAACTCCAAAGAATTTCACCGCCGATTCCTTCTTTAAGATCTGGTAAGCAATTATAATATTCAGTTCTTGACCTGCAACCTACTGGTTCACATGGTCGCTGACAACAATACATATAATGATTGTTTTCGTCTTTAGATAATGTGCCTAGTTTTTTTCCGTGAACAGCATCTTCAATTATCCAGAATTTATTTTTTAAAATTTCCTTTGCTTTTACATCTGTCATAATACAGGGTACCTCGCTTGTAATGGCTCAGCATACGCCTGAGCATTATCAGTTATTCTTTGCATATCATAAATTGCACAGAATTTCATTAATCGCAAACCTACTTGCGGTATGTTTTTAGGTTGTGCGTTTTCAATTATTGTATTCTTAATTTTTTCTTTAATATATTCAGGTTGTGCAGTTAAGTCACATAGTTCTACATTTCTATTATAATCATCTAATACTCTATGCTCTTTGCCTTCATGATCAACCCAACGTTGTAACATCAAATTATTCCAACTGTAACCTTTTGTAGTCATATCATTAAATGCTTCTTCTAAGCCTACCTTGTTTCTTGTGCCTGATTTTCTTACACCAGGATATGCAGAAAAGACATTATCACTAGTATCACCTCGTACACATTTTTCAAATAATAGCCATTCTGGATTAGGTGCTGGTTTATCTTTTCCTGTCTTTTTATCGATTACTCGTTTTCCTTTTTCGTCAAAATATCCTTCGTGTGTAATAGTTACATTTGACACACCGTTATATTGACACACCTTAGGTGAAATTAATTGTGCAAAATCACCATCTGTTGATATAATTGCGTGTTCGTCATTAGGATGATGGTCAATCCAACCTGCAATTAAATCATCAGCTTCTAATTCGTCATGCTGTAAAACAGTACAATTTGTTTTATTTGTTATAAAGTCTCTAAAGTTATCAAACGTTTCCCAAAAGACTTGTTCTTCTTCTTGTTCTTTTTCTGTTAGAGCATCACGTGCCGCTTGCCTATTTCTTTTATATGGTTCATAAACATCTTTACGCCAACTACGTCCTTCTAAACAAAATACAATATGATCTGCATCAAAGTCGTTCCAGGCTTTCTTTAAACTATTAAAAGTAATATGGAAAGCCATACCTACCTTCATATCAGTTTCACCACGTACTACATGACGAGCTCTAAAGAACGTATTTGCTGTATCAACTAAAACATATTTCATTATGAAATCTCACTTTTACCATCCTTATTAGGCGAGCCTACATTAATATAACCTGCACCTCTTGATGGATCTAATCCTTGTTCACTTAAAATATTTCGTGCAACGTCTTTAAACCAACCATCAACTATTTGCTCATTAGTTTCGCCTTTATAGCCAGCATCTAATAATTGTTCAATAAATTCGTTGTTCCAATCAAGTTCAAAGAATCCGTTTTTAATGTCTTTTGGATTTACGTGAGTTTCTAAAACTGCTACCCAAGGCTTTTTAGCCTTTTCAGCCGCTTTCTTTTCTTCCATTAGTAAAGTAAGACGATCCTTTTCCTTTGGATTCTTTTTTACTTTTGGAAGGTTAAGTAATTCTTTAATTTTATCTAACATAATTATATTCCCGAATGTCTAATTTTTTCCATATCAAGTTCCCCAGGAGTTTCCGAAGATATCGACGTGTAGTCTGGGTGTGTATCTCCATCCTCTTCCCATTGCAAGTTTGGCGACTGTTTTTGCGTTTTCTTGGTATTCTTCGTAACACCCACCCACGGCCATACAGTAAACTGGACACTCAACCCCGGCAGATTTGTACTCGTCCACAGCTTTAGTAACTTCGTCCACATCCACTTCGTCAGCCACGACAAACTTAAGATACAAGTGAGTCCCAGGGACAGTAAAATATGAATCAGCAACTTTAGGCTTGATAGCATCACTCCATAACTCACCACTGACAGTAAGTTTCGGAGAGCACGACCAAGTAGTATGAAATCTTGCTTTAGTTGAGATGTAGTCTCTGAAATCATCTCTAAGCTCTTGTGTAGTGTTTGTTTCAAACGTAACATTCTTTAAATCTCCCATTTTTGGATGTTCAAACAGGTCTACATACATCCGTTGCCATCCAAGCAAAGGTTCACCCCCTGTTATTACAAGGTGAATATCTTGTCCATTATTACAAGTCCATTTGCCTTCTGGTGTAAGAGAAAGTAATTCATCAACTAGATCGTCTAATTGGTAATCCGTAGTAAACTTTTTAAATCTTGGATCCCATGATGCATAAGAATCACAACCCCTATGCACTAATGGCAAATCTTTCAATACTTTGTACTTATCCGGGTTTTCCTGGTGGTCTTTAGCAATCAGGTTGTAGTCATTAGCCAATTCACCTCTTGGCATACCAAAACCACGGCATTTAAAGTTGCACCCATACATACGCAGGAAAACCGAAGGTACACCAACAAAGCGACCTTCTCCTTGCACACTATAGAATGATTCGCACACTCTAGCCTTCATATATCTTCTCCCTTATAACAGCCTTATCATAGCCTAATCTGGACATTTCGTCCAAAAACTTTTCTTCTGTCCAAGCACCATACTCAAACATTTGTATTGCTTTATTCACTTTACGATTCCAAAACTCTCTTACAGACGAAACACTCATTTTGAATGTCCTTTCATGCTTAAACAGATATCATAAAATTCTTGTTTTAGTGCTGGGTCTTCACTAAATGCACCTAGCATAATTGCAGTAGTCATATCTGATTCGTGTTCTTTTACACCACGTTGTGTCATACAATGGTGTTCTGCTTTAACTACAACCGCTACGTGTTTTGTTTTTGCAAACGTTGAAAGTTCATTTGCAATTTCTGTAGTCATTTCTTCTTGTATTTGTGGGCGTTCGGCGATGTGATGTACTAGTCTATTAAACTTACTCAGACCAATAACTTCTTCTTCAGGTATAATGCCAACCCAAGCATTACCTACAATATTTTGAAAGTGATGGGCACAAGTGGACCGAACACTTATTGGTCCACTCGTATACAAAGATTTGTAACCCATATTGGGAAAACTTGTTACCGCAGGTCGCGGATTAAACCGACCTCCGAAGATTTCGCGAACATACATTTTTGCAACACGTTTTGCTGTATTGCGAGTATTATGATCGTTTTCAGTATCTATTACGAGAGAATCAAGAACTACTTGAAACGCTTCCTGAACTTCCGTTTCAAGTTGTTCTTTCTCATATTCATAGATATGTTCGCTGATATTATCATTCGCATGAAATCTTATGCCTGCGTCTATCAGCCTTTGTCGAATTTGTGTACTTACTTTTCCCAATGTCATTCTCCGATGTTAAGGCAGTGGATTGCCATAATCTAATATACTATTGTATAGTATATTTAGGTTTTTGTCAAGCATTTTAGAAATGTTTGTTAGCCATTTCAAGCATATCATTATACTTGGCAATTAATTCAATTTCAGTACTGATCGTACTGATCATGTCAGGATGGTCTGCTACGCCGGTAGTATTATTGAGTAGTACCTCAACATTAGCTACTGACTTTGCAATTTGGCCTGCCATGTGTGCCTTAAAAGCTTCTAAGAGTTTCTCTCTCATAGTTATTCTCCTTTCAAAGGGTTAAATTGTGATGGTAGATATTCTAAAGCAATTTGTTGATGAATTTCTTCATCAAAGTGTTCGCCATCTTTAGTGTGCTTTAGTATGTCTACTTGTTTATTCTGCAAGAACCAATCTTCTACAGAATCTGGTGCTACTTGAATACTATCAAAATTATAAAAATCATTCATCATAGGTGGTATCCAAGTCCATTTATTTAAACCAAAAAGTTTCAGTTCGGCTCCGTATTCTTTACAAAGTGTTTGTAAAATATATATTTCTTTAAACCAATCTCGCTGATTCTTTAGGCTCATAATCTCCATCCAAGTTTTAACTTGCATATATGGGGTATCTCTTAAGTCAGGAGTTTTCCAATGAAATGCTGGTTTCATTTCTATTTCTAACTCTGGTTTCTTTTTCATATCAACTGCATGAACTTGTAATGGCATATCAAATGCTCTAAATAAAGATAGATTACGTTCATTAAGTGCTATATGTTTACTCCAACAATCGATATTTCCTTTTGTTGTTTCTTTAAAAAATAAGTCTTCGTATTGAATAACATTTTCATAGTCTGGTGGTTCTACCCAAGTTACTCTAAAACGATTCCAATATGTATTTTGTATTACAACTTCTTTAATGTCATCATATTTTCTAAAAAGAAAACTTAACCATTCGCTATATTCCCACCAACCATTAGATGGGTTTGCAAATATAACACCATCAGCACCTTTACTATTAATATAAAACTCAGCCCAATTATTATCATTCCATCTACCTGAGAATGGCCAAGTTTCAAAATTTAATGGTGTATTGTCATCAGCAGGCATATCAGCTATATGATATCCACAAGTATGACTACAACCTAGTGCCGCAATTCTCATTCAAACAGCCTCATTTGTTTTTCGTCGTCGTCTTCAGCAAACTCATTCCAGTCTTTTTTATAGTTCCCTTTATCAGGAATAGCATGACGCACTCCTCCAGTCGGATCAGATACATCAGCTTTACGTCTAGGAATTAAATGTACGTGAGCATACATTATAGATTGTCCTGCTTCACGCCCAACGTTTTGTCCAATGTTATAAGCATCACAATATCCTTTTTGCACCCAATCATAACCCCATTGGTAAGCGGCCTTATAACATTTTGCTAAATGTTCCCAGTCTTCTATTTTAGGAACAAATAATAAATGTCCTTCAGTTACCGGATACTTGTCTTTCCATACATAAAAGTCTTTAGTTTTAATTAAAGGTTCATTATTTAAATACCAAACGGTTTCTTCAAGTTTCATTTGTCATGCTCCTCAACCCATTCAAGTACATTCATCATTGTATGCAATCGTTTACGGGCTTCATTAAGATTAAGTGCAGGTACCCAAGCAGTACCTTTATTTTGTTGCATCTCTAACATAATGTCCTTATGCTTATCTCCTTTTGTAAATTTAATAACGTCTGATGTTTTAAATTTTAAAACGAAGACTTCTTTTTTCTTTTTAAATGGTATAACATTAGTCATCTTTATAACTTCCAACATTTTCCCAAGGGTATACTAACCATACATCATCTTCGGCTTTGTTTACTTCGTGAGCCCAATACTTAACATCTTGGAATTCACTTGATAAATTTTCAGTTAAAACTGCAAAGCGGACATTGTTCATACTAGAATTAATACACCAATCGTGTCTAATCCAATTAAAAGTAGCACCTGTATCATTAATGTCATCTATTACTAAAATATTTTTTCTTTTTGATACAGCGTCTTCGGCCATCCATGTATTAGATTCATTTTTTCTAGCATGATCACGTAAAGCAACCTTTAATGATTCACATCTAATATCTAGCATATTACTTAATATAGCCGCAGGTATATTGCCCCCTCTTGTGATTCCTACAATGTATTCAGGTATCCATTTATCTTTGTACATACCAAGTACAATTTGTTTACACATATTTTCTATGTTAGTCCAACTGTAATAATGTTTTTTAACCATTTATAATCCTTATATTGTCTTCCGGCGTACGACCTTCTATTCCATTACCTGGATATTTTAAAGGCGTCTCAAGCCAAGCTGTTCTTCGCTTGTTCATCACCTCTTGTGACACAAACTTTAATGCAGGTGTAAAACGTTGTCTACCTCGTAACCCTGTTGCTGTATGCGACATTGTACTTGGGAACGTCATAATACGTCCTGGAATCGGTGCTACACTATGAATAATCTGTTTAGGATCTATTAAAATTTTAGTTTCACCTCCTTCATTAATATCCCAAAAAGTTTGTGGATAAAATAATAGTGTCATTGCTTTAGGGTCTGCATCATCAGTATGATAATAAGCATTTTCTCCCGGAGCAAAAAAATTACAAGAAGATTTAAAAAGAACTAGTCCGTTAAGTTCTGGACAATGTTCTTCACAAAATTTCCATAACAATTTAAAAGTTTCTGTATGTGTTATTCCTTCACAAGCCAGTCCTGTTGGAACAGGATTTTCTTTATTATCATATGCTCCAAAACTAAAAAGTAAACTTGAATTTTCTACTTCTAGTTCTCTAATTTTTTCAATTGGAAAAACATCGTCGTATATTTTAAGTCTACCATCAATGTGACTACCTATTATCATATTCCGTATTTTTCCTTTAAATACTGTTCATTATTAATCCATTCACCGTTTCTTATAAATCCCCAGTCTTGTTGTTTTTGTCCCATAAAGAACAAACTCCAACACGGTATTTCGTTACCGTCTGTATCTTTTTTAAGTTCTAGTCTATGTAAAGATTGTGCTTTACAAAAACGAAAATGTCCTGGACCACGCCAAAATTTACCTTCAGGTGTGTGTTCGTAATATCCACCTTTTAAAATAATTGTAACATAATCCCATGGATGATCATGTAAGTCATCTAAGTCGCTAACTAAAATTTTATGTAATGTGAGGTTAAACGGAAACCTTTTTCTATCTTTTAAAAACAAATAATACCTAACCAAATACGGAATTTTATTATACCGATCATATATAACTCGTTTTCTATTTTTAAACAGACCCATCATTTACAGGTTCCTCGTATGTATAATCATCTTTAACTAGATCATAGACAGTTTTAAATTTTTCATATTGCAATTTAAGTCCAGGATATTTTTTAATCATATCCTCAATAACTACTTCTGATGGCCAATTGTCAAATGTCTGTCTCTGCCATTCAGTTCCTAAAGCATTATTATCTATGTTTATACTGATAGGTGTACTAGGTGCTGTTACAGTACCATAGTTTGTACTAGCATCAAATGATACAGTAAGACTAGAATCAGAGTCTCCTGCTATAGATGGAGTAGTATCATATGATATTTTATACTCAGGTTTTGGAAGTGTTGATGTATCAACTGTCATAGTTTATTCCTTCATAAAGTTTTTTACCGCTAAAATAATCTGCTTTTAATTTAGCGACTTGCTTTTGTATTAAAGGAAGGTAACTATCATAATTTTCTATATAATTCGTAATTCTTTCTCTAATATCTGCTTTGTGATGCGTGTATGCTTTAAATGTCGTTGTCCATTCTGACGGATATTTAAATTCTTCTAATCCCATTTCTTTATAACTTAAACGATCTGGGACCATCGGGATTGCATTAACTAACGCACCTTCATACCAACTAATACCTAATGTTTCTTGTAAGTTAGCACTAAACACAATTTTAGCACGACCTAATAGGTTATGATATTCATTCTTTGTTAAAGTTTGATCTTGACATACAACAAATTCATAATCTGGTAATTGTGTTCTTAAATCTCTAAATATATCTGGTTGTTTTTCTGGAGCAATTCTATGTGGGAAAAGAATTAAATTTTCTTTGTCCATATGTTTGTAACTATCTAAACTTTTTGCTAGATACTCCATAGGCCATCCAGTACGTATAACTTTCTTTTTACTAGCTTGTGGAGTTAATCCAATATGGCTTTCTACATTATCAAATGTACTAGCAAACATATCAATATGGAAATTGGTTGCAAAGTAATTATGATCATATACTTCAAACATAGATTGTTCTGCATATCTGCACCAAGGTGCATCGCCAATTAATCTACCTAAAAAGTCTGCTGGATCATAACTACCGGCGTGCCACATACCACCTATTTTAATCTTAACGCCTAATAGTTCTGCCATATATTTTAATTGTATAACAGTAGGATTCCATGCATCTGTATATAAGAAATAATCACCATGATGTATTCGTCCTTTACAGAACATTTCGCCTATTTGTTCTAACTGATTACTTTTGTAAACGTTAGTTCCGCCAAAGTTAAGAAAAGCCCCCGGCGTTGTAGCCTGCGGGGCCTCTCCTCCACTTATAACTACGACATCTTTACCTGTAGCTTTCCGTAGTTGTACTGGCAGGTACTCTTTCCACTGTTTAGTGTACCTTGTATCAACTGCTTCTATGTCTACAATATAAATTGTCATTGTCTTCGTTTGTTCCTTCTTTGTCGGCTTCGTTGTTGTCGTTCTCTTCGAGCCTTTTCGGGGTCTAAGAACGCCTGCCAAACTTTTGACTTTTTATTATATAAATCTCTTTCATCAAATTTATATCCTTCAAAACGACAAAAGTCTCTTAGTTTATCTAGATCATCAAAGATCTGTACTACGTCGGGTCGAGTTGCAAAATAGCCCACAATGTGTTCTCCTTCATTTAGCTACGTGCATATTGAATATGGCAACCATTTTCGCCATCTTCAGAAATGTCAATGTTTACTGCTCGTGATTGATAACGTTCTGATATTTTATTATATAAATCATCAGCCATCATTTCACAAGATTTAAAGTCTACATTTAGTTCCCCTTCATATAGTTCCTCCAACCATCTTTTAAATTGTATAAACTCAATATCCCTATCATCGTGGAATACTTCGATCGCTACTTTAAAGTGGAAAATATGTCTGTGTAAATATCCTAAGAAAGATACATCAAACTTATCTCCAGTAGCTAGTTTTGGATCATCAAGTGCCGCAGGATACTTATGCATCCCTTCTTTGCGGAAGGTAACCCAAATCATTCTTGACGCAGATTGCATAATCTTTTTATGTCTATCTTCGTCCATTTTTTCTAATACCATAGTGTCCATAGTACTCATATTATACTGCTTTCATTGTTATTTGTCAACCTCTAGTTTTTCATCTTTAGAGTATTGATCCCAGTTTGTAAATTTTTTTCGATCCATCAAGTCGTGTATTTGGTGTATCCAAACCCCAGGATTAGTTGCGTCAAAATTCTCATCATCAATTTTAATACAAGCATTATAGTTTAACTGATCAATGTTTGGTAATTTAACACTAATCTGTGAAATAAATCTTTCATAATCATTATACTCTTGTTGTACTACCCAATTGTGATATTTAATATCATAATCAAGAGTTACCCAAAATCCTTTGTCGAGCAATCCTAATATGCTCTCAGACCATAATTTAATTTCACCTGAATGATTTTGTATTAAGTCTACGTGAAAACTGTGATTAGCACCAAGATAGATATGTTCGTTACCTTGATGTTCTGCGTGTTTAAGAATATCATCTAAAGACTGTGGTCCAACAACAAATAATGTGTCCATATCAAATGCAGGAGTTTTTTCTACTTCAAATCCAGTAAAAAATTTTACATCGGATTCTGTACCACTGCTATAAACACGTTTCATTATTTGTCATTCCCAGGATCTGTTTCGTCGCCATCAATTTGATCAATTGGTGCTTCACCTGTACCTTCATTCAGGACTTCCAAATTAGGTTTTTCTGTACAACCAACATGGACTAGTTCAACGTCCCATCCTTCTTTTAACATATCCCGGACAGCATCTAAGCCTCTTGATCGGATAGTATTTCCCCAATCTTCTACAAATTCAACACATTCGGGTTTAGTATCAAAATGTCTAGAAAGAACATTTACTATTTCGTCCCTTTCTACTCCACTTGGCTCTGTTAATGTAAATGCCAAAAGTAGCATAAAAGTTTTCATTGTTTTACCTCTTGTTTGCCTAAAAAAATACGATTACAATAATAGTATAACACAATATACTTAAATGTCAAGCATCATTGTTTTCTAATTGTGCCAATTCGTCTTTGACCTTAAGTTTCATTTTTTTGTGTCTCTTTATTATTGCCTTTGTTTCCCAATTTCTATTGCCTTTTTCATCTCGTTCTTCTTCCATTTGTTCAACTTTTCTATGTAAGTAGTCGAACTCTTTTTTAAGTCGTACCGCTTTTTTACTTTTGCTCATACTCCAGTTCCTCTAGTTTGTGCTCTTGTTCTTCAGTGAACTCGTCATCTTCAACTAGTGGCGTTGTACCATCGGATACATCAAATAGTGAATTAAACTGAGCACTTGCATTCACAGTTCGTTTGCCTGTCATACCTCTAGTTCCTATCACTGAAATCCAAAATTTATTAAATTCTTCTATTACTGCCATTGCAGTATCTTTACTATCTGTTGCAAATATAGCCTCTATAATATCTCTAAAGTAAACTCTATCAAAACGTTCATCAACTAGCATTTTTGGAATAACATTATTATCATATTGTCTGTTTGCTTCTTGTACTGCATTAATATGATGCCAAACATTATGTCCCATTTGAATTGCATAACTAAATGAATCCCAACTAGTTCTACCTTCTTTACCTATCTTATTTAGGTCACCTGGCTTATAACAACATACATCTGAAACTTTTAATCCATCCGTTATAGGTGAATTTTCAAAGTTTTTAAATACACCATCTTGTAATACTGCATCTTTAAATGAACGAGTATCTGTAGCATACTTTTTATCATCTATACTCGGTACCATTCGGTACACCCATTTAGATCTATCTTCTGTTTCTGTTTGAATATAAACTTGTCCATTTGCAGTTGCTAAGAAAGGACTTGCACAATCAAATGTAACTGTAAAGTTTGGATTATGATATTTACGAACTGCTCGTTGTACGTCAGTTAGTAAGGCCGCCCATTCAAGTTTAGATGTACCTAAGAAGTGCATGAAGTCATGTTTACCTGTTTCTAATAGTCCATCAAAACGTAATGCTACAAGTCTTTTTAATACTAGGTGTATGTCACACATATTTTGACCACCCATTGACCAACCTTTAAAATGATCGCTATATTTTTTAGGATCACAATAGTCTTTCATTTGCTGATACCAATCTTCTGCATCAGCATGGTTTTCGCCTTGTAAAACATTTAAGAATTTACAATTACCATTTTGTTCTTTCATAAAGTAATCGTTATTAATGCGTGTAGCATTAACGGCATCTTGATAATTGTCAATTCCTGTTGCTTTTGCTCCTGCTGGAGAACGTGATACCCAAGCTGGAATATCTAAAATCATTCCATAGTCCATATACTCATCCATCCAAGCAAGAACTTGTTCACGTTTCTTTTTAGCTTTAGGACAGTTAGGATCTTTCCAATCGCCTTCCCAAACACCTTTACCAATTTGGAAACCACCTGAGTCACCAAGTAGCCAACTATTCTTACGATCCCTGTTTCGAATCATATCTTCTTTAGGTGAATGTTTGTTTATATCTAGTTCGGCGTGTCCCGCACTATATAGACTCCAATGATATTTGAATAAACCCTTTTGTGGGTTTAACCAGTTCATACTTTCTACATCGTTCGGGAAGTTTGATGGTACTCTAGTTTTTTCAACATACTCTGCGTGTCGTTGCTTTCCTATATAAGTTGCAAAGAAGCCACTTATTGCTGGAAGGAATATTGCATAATCCTTTTGTGCAGTTGTTAAGTCTGTATTCATTTGTTACCCCAAATGTTCAATTGCCTCATAGCCAAACCATAAAGCAAATATAAGAAACGTATATCTTGTAATTGAAAATAGTGTTTGTGTTTTAATGTGTTTTCTTATTAACGGAAAAGCACCAAATACTAATGCAATGGCAAGTCCTGCCCCTAACCATCCATCGCTTGTATTGTTTACTGATTGAAACATAAAAATAAATATTTCCATAAATTCTCTAGCAAAAATAAAGAATATTGTAAACATTCCTACAAGCAAACCTGTTTGTCCACTTTTAATATAGCTGACGTGTTGTTTAATATGCGCCGCCATATTCTTACTATTAAAGAACAAATAAAACATTAATAAAGAAAGTAATGCATACATACCTACTTCGTATGCCTCTAATGCTTCACCTAAAAAGATTCCAGATGCTAATCCTGTTAGTAATCCTATAAAAGCTGGTACATATACTTTCCAATTTAAACCTATAGCTGTAGAAACCATGACAGTTAAAAACATCATTTCTAAAGCCTCACGCCCTACATAAACAAAACTTGCTAACATTATTTGCTCTGTGCAGGTAAAATATAATTGTAATCAGTTAGTCCTGAATCTACACTGATTTGCATAGCCCCTTGATCTGAAATCTTCATAGTTAGTTTTCCATCAAGACTTAATATAGCTTGGACTTGTGCTACAGGCCAACTCCACGAATGTTTTAATTCGGTTTCAATTCCTGTATGTTGAAATACAAATGATCCTGCGTGTGTTGAATGATCACCAAAGTAAAATACTAATGTATTGTTTTCTGTTTTAACTGTAAAAACAGTTTCTTCGGCGTGTGCGGCACTTTGTAATTTCATTCTGTTAATTGATGCCATTGTTGGTTCAAATTCAACTTCCCAAGTTGCACCTTTAAATTTAACAGACTTTAATTTTTCATTAATAATTTCGCTATTCATAAAACGATAATCATTTTGGAAATCTCCTGCTTCATTTTCAAAGTGAATATGTGTTGGAATAGTTACTCCGTTTCTATCTGCTTTTTCTACAGATAGTTTTGCATTTTTCTGATATTCAGGATTTTTTAAATGCAAAGCTAACTTATCTAAGTTTGGCATACCAAATGTTTCTTTAAATTCTGAAACAGGATTTTTTGCTGTTGCTGTAAGAATTACAGAACGATCCTCAGCCATACTCTCAATAGTAGTACTTTGATCGTCACCTGTAACCTTAACTAGATTTAAAAAGCCTAGCGAATGTGTATGGGCAACGATATCTTGTAAGATGTCTTTCATACGATTTTCTCCATTAAGTGTTTATTATACGTGTCTTTTATTATAAAGTCAAGCATTTTTTTGTAGTCCTCGCTCATTAAAATACTCAAATATATCGAGCGTAGGTTTCCAGCCAGACTTTTTTAATATTGAAATGTCTGCTTGATTATCAGTTCGTTCGTGTTTATCTCCGATTTTTAATTTAGGATATAAACCCAAATGGTCTGTAATATCTTTTAGTTTGTGTGATTTTCCTGTGCCCAAATCGATTACACCTGTTAATCGTTTGTCCATTAAATGAATTAGTGCGTCACAAATATCGCTAACGTGGATAAAATCTCGTTTATGGTTGTTGTTTATAAAATCAATTTCTCGTCTTAGAAGTTTTGGTATAAACATATCTGGCCTAGGTTCTTGGTCTCCATTGTATATAGTCGTAAATCGCAGGCCTAAAGCTCTTCGTGGCGCAACACGTTCAATTGTATGTTTTGATAACGCATATGGATTTCTCCAAGGTTCTTTTGCAGTACTTGAACTTGCATATATAATTCTTGCTTTTGGAAATGCTTTAAATAATCTCTTTGATGCTAGTACATTATGTTCCCAATATTCTTTTGGGTGTGTAAGACTTCTTCTGACACCGCTCTTTCCTGCTAAATGAAATATTACATCTACATCATAATCTAAATCACAATCTCTAAGATCTTGACCATCTAAAATATCAAGCGTATGAATTTCATGATCATATAACAATCTTATTCTTAATTCTGAGCCAACCATTCCTTGGCTACCAGTTATTAATATTTTTTTTGAATGACGATCACGCACCATATTCTTCATCTAATTTCGAAATGTCAAATGAGTTTTCAATATGACCTTTAGCTTTCCAATAGTCGCCGGCTCTTTCCCATTCAGCTTTAAAGTCATTTACTACATCTAGATCTGATACGTCTTGACAATTTTTTTTATTAAGTAAACTTGTTTTAATATAAAGTTCTATTTGTGTATGTTTTAATAGCTTTATTACACCAAGTCTACGTTTATGTATACATTCGCCCCAATCTAATCCAGTAATAAGCCACTTACCATAATTTAATCCTTTATCATTAAATTCTTCTAACGTTGTTATATGGTGTGTGTGTTCAACTGTGTTTATACTGTATAGTATAGGATGTAACGGTCTATCTTCACCGTGTCCGTCATATGTTGCAAAAACAATATGCGTTGGTGGACGTTTTGTAAAAAATTGTTGTAAACGATTATAAAGATTTACAGAGTTTGGACTATGCTTATTGGTCCAGTCGCCACCCCAACAATCTATTACAATTGCACCATCAAATGCAATAGTTATACTTTTATTAAGAACATTGTTAGTAAGAACTCTTTGTCTTAAATCTGTACTAGAAAATCTATGATTACGTTTATTATAATAATGTTCTATGCCTAAACGTTCGCCTACTTCTTTACCACTAAAGTTTTTACCTTCATATTCAACACCTAGTATACGTACATGAATACCATTCCTTAAATTAAGGATATCATCTATATCCCTTTCTTTAACATAAGGAATAATTTCATCAACATAACGTACACCTTTTAATTGCGTGTATCGTTCAACTATAGTTTGAACAGGTTTATTTTTTTCTGGTCTATCAATTGTTGGATCAACTTGTATTCCAGCAATAAGATAATCACATTGTTCTTTTGCTTCACGCAACATAGCAATATGTCCTGCGTGTAGTAAATCAAATGTACTAAATGTTATACCAACTCTCATTCTATAAACCTATTTGTTAGTTCTGTTACTAATTCATATTTGTTTGCAACATTAGATAAATCTTCGCCATCTCTAAAAGATTGTTTGTCTAATTGTTTGTTAGGATCACCATCTGGCCAAATACGCCAGCTATCATTGTCAACAACATCAGATAGTACTAAAAGATTGTCTTTAGTTCTCCATCCTAATTCAAATTTTATATCTACAAGATGTATATCAGAAATATTTCTCCAACTTCTTTCTATAGCTTCAAAGGCAGGAAGAACAATTTTAAAAATTGCACTATCTAATTCTCGATCGTTAAGTAAAATTCCAGTATTCATTAGAGGTTGACCCTGAATAGGATCTTTTGCAGAATACAATTCCCATCCGTTTCCAATTTTAATATATGGATCTGTATATACACCGTCGGCCCATTTACCTTCTACTAAATATTTTTCTCTAGCTTCATTTTCATCCATCTGCATAGGTTCATGTACATTAGGTGGCATTACAACAGAATGTTTATGAAATATTTCCCATACAGGTTCTGCAAAGTTCCAAGGGCCACCTGGTCTCGTTGCAAATCCTGGGTTGCGTTTTAAGTAACTGCCATAAGCATAACGTCTAACAACAAACTCAAGTGGCAACATATCGCATTCGTTGTGTAGCATTGTACTTGGGTCTGTTTGTTTAATAAAAGATGTAGGCACATCATTTTCTTCAAGCATTTTAAATACATTTGATGCTTGTTTTGTTTTTTGTATTCCTATATCAGTAAGTTCTTCTTTTTGAGCGGCATCACCGCCTGTCAAAAAATCTTTTGCTATCATATTAACTGTAAAGGGTTCATCACCCTTTTGAATTAATTTTGTTTTACCTTCAATTAAGGTAGTCATTTAATTTTCTCGCTCCATAAGATATCATATAATCCGCACCAGCTCTTTTAAACACATGGTACGTTTCTACTAATTGTTCAGGTGTATCTATACCTAAGTATTCACCTGAGGTTTGGAATGCACCACAGGCTTTTCCTGTGATTTGTTTTATAGGTTCTATTAAATCTATACTAGTCATACCTGGTTTAACCATTAATTCATTTGCACCATCATCTGCATATTTTGTTGAACGTATTATAGCACCAGTTCTATCAGAAACATCTAATTGATAAGGTCTTACTATACCTTTTTTTATTCCCATTACATTACGCCAACCACTATAAAAACTAGATCTAAATTTTGTACTATAACTCATTACAGGAATATCTGGGTTTTTATTTTTAATATTTTTAACAGTATTTGGTTGACAATCACTAGGAGCAATTGTGGCCCCAGAAGCATTGTATATTTCTACTGCTTGTTCTAATAATAGTTCGTCTGTTTTATCTTGATCACCTGTAACGCAACAATGTCCATCATATGTATATGCACATAAGCATATATCTACATTTAGTTTAATATCAAGTTTAGCAAGAGCTCGTGCGGTCTGTGATACTAAAACAAAGTTATCTTCTTCCTTTAATTTATAATCTGGAATATAAAATAGTAAAAATTCTTTAACTCCTAAATCAATATCTTTCTTAACTCGTTCAATAGTATCTATATGACCAAAAACTTTGTTATCTTCACCTAGTCCTGACTCATGTGTAGTAGGACTAGAAAATAGTGTTTGTATTACTCTCATCGTGTTATTCCGAAGTGTTTATACGTTTGCTGTACGCATTTAGCTTGATAGTAAGAGTCTGCTAAGGCGTTGTGTGCGTCGCTCTGTATAGCTTTACGAGGGTCTTTAGGCATCATACTAAACAATGTACGGCTATCACGTATTTGCCAGAAGTTCCAAGGTACTGGTTTACCCAGTTGTTCATATAAGTGTTCTAACATACCAAAATCAAATAAAGGACCTTGACACCATAAGTAATCTAAACCAACACACCATTTATTTAGGCGTTTGGTTAATTCATTCAGGCCAACTCTGTCTTCATCACCTAGAGCTTCATCTCTAATACTTGCTTTTTGTTTGCCCCACCAGTTTAATGTATCTTGATCGATTGTACGACCTAGTTCCGTTTGGTCGTCTACATTAATACGTAGGTATAATCCATCATGTGGATCAACGTCTGTATATGGATCAAACTTAATTGCTCCGAGTGTTAGTATAGCGGAATTAGGTTTAACTCCTAATGTTTCTAAGTCTATCATTCCGTGCATTATTCTTCTCCTCCTCCAAAATCAAATAGTGATTGAAATGTATTATGTTGGAGTGTACTTGCTATATCCCAGTTTAATACGCCAATTAAGTTGCCTAGTTTATTATCAATAATAGTTTCTTCCATAGCTTCGTTATCAAATGGAAGTTCTTTAAACCAATCAGGTAAACGTAATTCATCTGTTGGATATGCAACACTTGTATACCCTAATGGATTTTGTTTTAGTTTACAAACAATAACTTTCATACCATCTACAATTGTTTGACTATACTTGTCGCCATTCATACGTTTTAATGTATTCCAGTTAATACTTGCTCGAACGTGTCCGGGCATATTTGCCTTACCTGCTTTTTCTTCTTTTTTTCTATATTCTGTAACTTTATTAGCACGTTTAGGAGATCCTTTTTCATATCCAGGACGTAACTTAAAGTCTTTTCTAAATGCTGTAATACGTTCTAATACTTCAGCTTCTGGTTTGTCAGTTAATACCATAAGCAATAACTCACTTAAAAAGTTTTGCATAAACTCTGGTGTATCAGAACGTTTTAAATCAAGACCCATAGCTTTTACTTTACCTGGGCCATCAATATCTTTGCGTGTACCTTCGTCATCATATATTAATGTCGCATAACGTTTCTTTGTAATATACAATCCGTTTTCTGCAACCATTTCTCTACCTGCTTGAATTACATCTGCACGAGATTTCGGACAATGAAATGCTTTACCCATAAAGTCAATAAATGTTTTATTAACTTCTTCTGCTACTTGGTCATATAATTTAATAACACTTTCTTTAGTCCAAGGTATTGCTCCAGATTCTATTTCTTTTTTCAAAATTGGAAATGCTGAAAAGTATACAGAGTCTGTATCACCATAAATTACAGAGTCACCAACATGATCATATGTGCCTGTAATAACTTTATTAGATTCTGCCGCCATATGTTTTGCAATTTGTCTACCTGTTAATGTAGTTGATTGTCCAAGACGTTTATCAAAGAATCTGCAACCAGGATTTAAAAGTGCTCCATATAAACTGTTTAAATTAATTTTTTTAACAAGTTGTCGTTTATCCCAATATTCGATTTCAATTTTATTGCTGGCATCAATTGCTTTTTGTTTCATTTCTTGCAGTTCTTTACGTTCTGCATACCAACGTTTTAATAATCCTGGAATAACACCATCAAACTCAGTTGTTAAAATTGTTCCATTAGCTGTTAACATCCAAGGCTTACGACTATCAAATATTATTTTATAAACTTCTGCCGCACTCATTATTTCTGGATCTCCACCTTCCCAATCAATTGTAATGTCAAAATCTTTACGTTTTTCCATTACAGCTTCATATTCAAGTGTTCCAAAATGACCTTCCCAAGCACCTGCAAAAGATTTTTTCTGTAAAGTCATTGCTTCATTAACCATTGCATCTGTGTCAACTGGTCTTAGTTGTCCTACAATAGTTGCTGGGTCCATATTCAATGCTCTAATAACAGATGGATACAGAGAATTTAAGTCCATTGACCCAATCCACTTGTGTAATCCTTTTTTAGGAAATGCAACATAGGCTCCTGCCGCAGTTGCAGTTTCACGATCGTGTTTAACTCTATTAGGTACTTGTAATCCTCTACCGTGTGCTTCATTAATAATTGCTTGTTCTGTAACTGCTACTGCACCCATTGTAGTTTGCAGTAATACAGTATTTGCGTGTGCTAGTTCATTACTAAGATCAATAAACTTTAATTTCTTATCTAGTTTATCTAATAATGCAACGTCTTGTCTATTATATTCAATAAAGGTTTTAAAATCGTTTTTATAAAGTTCATCTAATGTACCTTCATAAACAGTTTTCTTTTCACCTATCTCAGCTTCACCAATTGCATCTAATCTATAAGAATGTGTTTCTGAATATGTATATTTTCTATACAACTCTAAACTATCTAAATGTACACGACCTACTAAATCGTATGTTTCAAGTTTACGACCATACTTTTCATATTCACGTTTCTTTGGAAGTTGTTTCCAAAGACAAAATCGTCTTGTATCGTCTTTGCTTAATATTTTAGATACTCTATTAATTGTATAAGGAATATCATAACCTTCTGAGTTCCAACCACTTAAAATGTCAGCATCTTCAATTAAATCAAGAAATGTTTTTAACATCTCTTCTTCTTTTTCAAATAAATGTGTATTCGGAAAGTCTTTAGTTTGCTCTTTTGCTTCTTCCATTGTAATTGTTTTCGGCGGAACTGCTAAAGTAACAAGTGTATCCAGCCATTGTAAATGTACACTAATTGCAGTTATTGGCATAAATGGATCTGATGGATCAGCAAAACCACGTTCAGGATCAAAGTCTGTTTCAATATCCCAAAATGCTACGTTAAGTTTCGGAGCATCATGATTAAGATAATGTTCGCTTAAACATTGAAAGATAGGATTAACATCACTTTCAAATAATTGCTTTGTATTATTGATAGCGAGTTCTTTACGGAAGTCTTTAGTTGACTTAGATACTATTCTATTTAAAGGATCACCATAAATGCTTTTATGTTTACCGCGAGGGTCTTTATAATAAAATGTATATTTTATAGGATATTCTGTAAAATGGCGTTTGCCTTCTTTACGTTCAACAACACGAATTATATCTGCTGTTCTATCAAATAAAGCATCTACGTAACTCATTGTGGTACTCCGAACTTATTGTAAATTTCTGGAAAAACATCTGCATATATTATTTTGTCTTTATTGTATCGCCAAAATTCTTCTGGAATTGATTTTTGATCATTAACAATTTCTTGTAGTCTATTATAATTATAATTAACAGTTGCTTTTGCTGACTGATAAAGAGTTTTATAATCTTCATGGGCTAGAGATTTAATTTGATCACATATTGATGTAATACGTCCTTTTAAATTCATATCTCTATCAAAACTATAATCAAATAATTCGTTATATAATTTAAACCCAAGGTTTTCTAATCTTGTATGAATTCCTTGTTCGCCTAAAATTATAAACGGCTTCTTAGCCAATACAGCTGAATAAGTTTTTTCAGTTAGGAACGGACTTGTATGAGTTGACTCTAATATAAGATTAAAAACTGTTTTAAAATAATGCTCTGGCAACATTTCTTGACAAGCACCTCGTGTTAAATCCATATCATAATCATCTAAAACCATTTTTTGATTTTTAAATGCTTGGAACTTATAAGGCTGTAACATTTCTTTTTTGTGCCAAGATATATGTCCGTATCGTAATAAATCTCTTTTAGCTAATTCATCCATCATCGCACATCTATGATAGTGGGCACGATTGTTAAGTGATATATAAAGTTTATTAATATTTCTAACTTTCTTGATAGTGTCTTTGTGTGTTCTATACCAAGTATGATGTATCCAATACGTAGGCCAGGTTTTTATAGATACATTTGGCATATCATTAAGATAAGCTATTTTATTTGATAGCCTGCCAAGCATAAATTCTAAATGAATATTATTTTGTTCAAGAATAGTTTGAGCATCGTGTCTTAGTTGTTCATCGCGAGCCCAATAGTTATCACAGAAGGGTGAATGTTCTTCAGGATTCCAAATTATTAATCTGGTATCATTATACTGCCCTAACCAGTTTAAAAGTTTCTGGTGAGTTTTAAAAACCCGCTTGTCAGGAATCGGGCAGAAATAGTTAATGTTCATTCCTTTATTTGCGGAGGCCTTTAGGGCCGTACCAAAAGTATTCTCTATCATTTATAGCCTTGTCATCTATCCATACATCATAATGGGGTTTGCCTACTTTAATTGATGTTGCTTTAACTCCCCAGCCTTCTAATTGTGCCTTAGTAAACTCTATATAATCTTTACCGGACCTTGCACCTCTGGCTGTCCAATAATGTACCTCGTTACCTTCATCAAAGAGTTTATTTAAAATTTCTATTCTTGCCTTAATTGGTTTGCTTTCTTTATAATTACTACCGTCAGTATAACATATTGTTCCGTCTATGTCTACCACATATATCATAAAAATAATCGCCAAATCGCAATACCGTTCATTATTGAAAACCACGAACATAAGAGTATTACAAATGCCGCCTTTCGAATAACTGCACTAACTACACCCAACATAGATCCAACAAAATACATCGGAATAAAAAGTTTGGTTGCAGGATCAAGTACAGTATAGGTTAATATTGCACTAGCTGAAATCAAAAAAGTTGCTTCAACCATTTCACAATAAAATGCCGTAGGACTTAACCGGTGACTTTCTTTTAGGAAATTTGTTACTTTACTTAAAATTATCACTTATCTTTGCCGAGGGTAACAACTAATGTCTCCAAGTCATCAAATGCTTCTGCGTGGGCTGTCCAATCTCTTTTATGGGCAACTTTAATTGCTTTATTAATCAAAGCAGGTTTCATATCCAATTCTTCAGCTACTGCTTTCACAGTATCTTTAAGTCCAGCTTGAAGATCTTCAACTTCTTGAAGAACGTTACTACCTTCGTTCACTAGTCTTGTTAATTTGTCCTTTTCATCTGGACCGTATACTCGATCACTCATGTGATTCCTCCATTTAATTGTTTATTATACTACCTCATAGCCTCATTGTCAAGTACTATTTTTGAATTAGCTTGTTCAACTTTTTGGCAAAGATTTCCAGATATACAAACTCTATTATGCTCACATTCTTGTTTTGGTACCATATGTGATACCCCACCTGGAAAAATTATTACTAAACCTGTATTTGGTTTAATAGCTTTTTGAGCCCCAGGGAAAACTAATGGTGCACAATTTGGACAAGCATCTACATAATACGTAAATGAATATGTTGCTGGCCAATGTGCGTGTTGGTTAGTTGTATCTCCCTGTTTGTAATTAATACCCCAACAATCGATACAATAAAGTTCTGATGTCTTTAATGGTGAAGAAGGAGTATCACCTTCTTTTAGAGTTTCAATAACCCAATCAATTATAGGTACAAAGTGTTCATTTGAAAACATATCCCAAGCCGTCATATTTGCTTGGACATTGGTTCTTCTGTATTGCTGATCGCCAGAACTCTTAATAATTTGTGTGAGAGTTTCTTTTACTTCTTCAGCTTTAGGATATACGTTAGTATAAACATCGTGCGGTTCAGTAAATAAAAGGTTTTCTATTCTTAAATCTTGCATTAACAGTACTTATGTACTGCTATTGTCCTTGGATTCGTCTTCCGACTTGTATGCCCAATCGTCAGTATGTCCTACTGTCCATTTATCTGTATTTTCAACTTTATAGTTTTGACTACAAACTTTAAAATCACAAGGAAGAGTTTTTTCTGGAATTAAACTAGCATCCGTCCATATTATTCTATTATTCGGTTGTGCCGCAAATTGTCCATTGTCTAGTCTAATAATATTAAATGATTTATGTTCCGGATCGTATTCAGCAAATCCTAAATTTACATGGTTCATATCTGCATGACAATTATCTATCGTAAACATATACTCGCCTTTATGCATTTTACGATCCTTGCCATAAAATTGACAAGTGCCAAGCATTTGTTTTTCAATAACTGTAAAGTCGTAGTCAAAACAATCCCATAGTTGTAAGATATGTAATGGTAACGGTTCTGATACTTCTTCTTTCCATACAAACGCTGATAAAGGTAATTTATCATATAACGCCCCGTATTCAGTTAATAATGTTTCGAAGTATAATGCTTTTCCTAGTACACTTTTTACGCTAATCCATATACCCGGAGTAAGTTCTCCGTGACCTTTTTCCAGGTCATATAAGTATTCTTTTTTAACAAGTACGTGTATTGGTGGTATAGAACCAACAAGAAAAGCCATACGGTCTCCATTCAAGATATATTTATTAAAAAAGGATTATTGTTAAGCCTGAGCCTGATTGGCTTTAGCTTGTTTCATTAGTAATTTGAATTTACCAAACAGTTGTGGATCTTGCATCATTGTTTGAATGCTTTGTGTATAAGGTGCTATTGCTTTTATTAAGTTAGGAGGTAATGTGCTTCCTGCACCCACTTTATCTAATCCTTTAGCTACCATACTTCCACTTGCACTACCGCCAGCAACACCTTTTAATGCTGTGGCTCTTTGTGCAACTTTGGCTGTTGCTTTTGGATCTATTGGTGCTTGATCTGATCCTGGTGGAATTTCTTGTGCTGGTGTTTGTGCTTGTTGTTGTTTAAAACCTTGTGCCGCCTGTTGTGCTACACCTTTAACTTTATCAACACCTTGTCCAACTGCCGCGCCTGCCTGTTGTGCAATTGCTCCAACTCCGCCTGCGGCGTCAACAGCTTGTCCAACGGCTTTGGCTCCTTGAGCAATTCCACGTCCAGCCGCTTTGGCTCCTTGACCAGCCGCCTTAGCTCCTGCTTTAGCTCCTTTAACAGCTAACTTACCAGCCGCCTTAGCTCCTGCTTTAGCTCCTTTAACAGCTAACTTGCCTCCAGCCTTTGCCGCTTTGGCTCCTACTTTACCAACACCTTTTGCTACTGCTCCTGCACCCTTCGCCGCCATTCTTCCTATGCCAGCAAGTGCAGGTAATATTTCATTTATTTCTTCGTCAGACATACCTTCAGTAATGTAGCCGTGCTTCTTACCGTAATTAATTAAAGCATCTCTTTCAAATTGTTGAAATCTCATTTATTTTTTCTTCTTTAACCAGTTTAACGGATTAAGTTTGCCAGCTAGGTCTTCAACTTTTTCGTTTACCCACCAACCAACTACAAAACCGATTATAAATCCTATTGTTAAAAACATTTATGCCCCACCTTTTTTAAGTTGTATCATTAATTGATTTATTTGTTTCTTTAATTCTGCATTTTCTGCCGCGAGTGCTTTAAGTTGTTTTTGCACATTAGGATCTGCTTTTGCTCCTTTATCCGCTTTCCCTTTTGCCTTAGGATCTGCAAAAGGAATTCTTCCTTTTTTATCCATCGCCTGACCTGGTAAGATACCAGTTGGGTCTTTTGCTTTTACGGCAGAGCCATGTTTTTTATTAAACATATCCGCATAGCCACTCATTTTATTTGCTATGTTTGAGCCACGAACTGATTTATCAAGTTTTGTGATTGGACCACCTTGTGTCCAACCAGCTTTGGCTTTTTGACCTACAGCTTTCGCAAAAGGACCTTCGCTAATTAAATCGCGAATTTTCATTTTACAGCGTCCTTTAATTTGTTATGTAATGTTTCTTTATAAGTAGATTCTTTGTTTACTAAATCAGTTAAAAATTTATTAACTTTTTCTATAGTATCAAATTCACCTACTAGTTTATTATGTTGGAATACTTTAAAAGGTTCACCTTTGAATTTTGTAGTATGAATTCCATACTTATTCATTCCTGGACCATAAGGATCGGCAGGTTTAGTTCCTTCTGTAACGCCTGCTGAATCAAATTTTGTTGCATAATCAAGATGATGATAAACTGTACTTAAATAATCTGATGCTTTAGTAATTTTAGCTGAAACCCATCCGTCTAAGCCTTCTTCTTCAGACATAGTTTTCATCATCTCATGAAGTTTAATAGAATATTTTGCGGCTTTATATAATTCAGCTCTAGCGAGTTGGATTTCGTGGTCTTGCTCAACTTTATGAGCCAAGTCAGCTAAATCTTCTTGAACTTCTTGTTTTGTTATTTCTTTTTCTCGCATAGTGTTTCCTTATTGTATATTTATCGCTTTACAGGTGTGCCACCCATTAAATTATTACCCATATCTAAGGCGTTTACTGTTGTACCGTCAGCTTTTTTCTTTTGTGGTGCCTTAGGTGCTCCAAATTTACCTTTTTTCTTAGGATTATGATATGCAAGAACAGGATTAGCCACTGTAGCAATAGCACCAGCACTAGTTGAACCAGCTGTAGCTGTTTCGCCTATTTCTTTCATACCATCATATATTTGTGATTCATAATTTTCAGCGTTTTCTTTATCATAATTAACTTTCCACGTTGCTAATTCTCTATATCTACGTCTTACTTCATCAGCAAGTTCCGGATCGCTTTTCATATAGCGTTCTAAACTATAAAGAGTTTTCATTTTTTCTCTATAGTCTTCTAAATCTGTAACGCCAAATTTTTCTTCAGACATAAATGCTTCCTTTTTATCTTTTGATAATGTTTTTGCTTCTTCTTCATCATCGTCATCATATTCACGTCCTGGAACATTTGTTAGATCACGTGCGGCAGTACCAAATTCTTTTTCATCATCATCTGTCCAGTCGTCATCTTCTGGATCTCTATTACTAGGATGATCTGGCCAATTCATTTCATCATTTGATGGATCAATACGTCCCCAATATTGGTGTTCGCTTGAGTAGTCTTTAGTTGAATCATAAAATTCGTGGTCTTGAACTCTATCACTATTTTTGCCATCTAGCCATTTATCAAATGCTTCGTCATAATTTTTTGCAGGTACTTTATAGATGTGCATTTCTGTTGGTGTATCAGTAATCATATGCGTACCTTCTGCATCGGCATCATAATCATCTGGATCTAACCAGTTACGTCCGATCGGATTTGATTTGTGCCACATTGATGAATATGCTTTATGCGATTTTGAATCAAGATCTTCGTTTGCTCTTTTTAATGCGTTAGCAACGTCTGGATGTTTTGATAATCCTTTTTTAAGTTTTTCAATAGTATTTGATGCTCCAGTGTAATTGCCATCTTTATATCTTTTATCAAAAGCAATACCTTTTGCTTGTTTAATTTCTTTATCAGTTGGTTTTTCTTTATCTTCTTTAATTGCATTACAATCACAATGAGGACAATCTGGTGGACAATGACATTCGCTAACTGGCACACCACAACAGGCTTCAGGACACATTTTTTCTTTTGCTTCACCTATATCCCATGGATGTTTCCAATCACGTCTTTTAGTAGCTTTACCTAATGCATCTGTAGGATGTTCAAGATCTAGTTCATCGCGGTTCATATACTTTGTGTCACCGTTTTGAAATTCTACTTTATATACTCCAGCTTTAGGATCAGCTTGTATTATTTTTACTCTACGTCCTTTAATTGTTCTTACAACTGTTCCAACTCGATCGTCAATAAATTCTTTAATGCTTTCGCCGTTTGATCTTGTTTTATATACGTTATGTATTTTGTCAATTGCGTCTGGCCAACCGTCTACAATAACTCTTGACATACTTTCAGCAGGACCGTATTTTTTATCTAATACGTGTTGAGCTAGTTCTAACCCATAGCCTAAATGAGCTTCAGCAACTCCTAAAAGTCTTGCTGGAGCATTGTCATCAGCTTCTGATACATTCGTTTTATGTTTGATATATGCTTGGATAATTTCATCATCCATATCGTGTAGAGCTTTCCACTCTGGCATATCAGCATATGGCTTTGCAATTGGATTGTCTTTATCTTGTTTTATAGGACTTTCTTCAATGTCTTTGTCTTTGTATTTTGCTTTGCGTGGAATTTCTTTAGTTTTATCACCATGAGAACCAGACGCACCACTCTTTTTAAGATCTTGCATCTGTTTCCAATTAGGATCGCGGGGTTTTACTACTCTGCCATCCTTATATTTTTTAAGCTCGTTAAATCTCATAGTTTTTCCTAGCTTTAGTATTTATGCTTTTGCTAGTTTCGTAGCTGTAGCATACATAACTGCTTTAGCGTCATCGCCATAGCGTTTTGTGAAGCCTTTTTTGTCTTTTTTCATGCCCTTAACAATACGTTCTTTGCTTTTTTCTTCACCCTTTGAAAGTTCACGCTCTGTAGCTGGATTTCTACCTTTTCTAGCGTGTGCTCTAGGCGAATGTTCATCATCATGTATAGTATAGTTTTTACCATCCCACGTTACATCATGACCTGAAAGAAGTTCATATATTTTCTTTAATAACCTTGGGTCATATTCTGATTTGCCATATCCTTTTTGTGGCTGTCTAACTTTATCAGCAACAAAGTCTTTAAAATCGCTGTATTTCATTTTTAAAGGACCTTCACTAATAACTATACTTTCTGGAGTATCGTATCTAGTATCTACATTGCCGTCTACATCTTTAGTTTTATATCCTATACGTTTTAAATTTTTCTTTAAATGTTTCTTTTCACCTTTGCCACCATAAGGTGCTATCATAACGCTAGGGTCACCAGCATTTTTATCATCTTTTTTTGATTTTTTTACATTTGCTATATTTGTTCCTACTCTAAGAAAATCTGATGATGAATCTGTATCTACAGCAAAGCTGTTTTTAGGATTAGGAATTAATTCACCTTCTTTAAAATATTTTTCTAAGTTTTTAGCAGTTCTTTCGAACTTATGATCTTTATGTTTAAATCCTATTCCACCAGCACCTTCCCATTTAGCAACATTTTGCCCAAAGTCATCAATTAAGATGTTTGGTGTTCCATCTTTTTGTACAGCATATTGTTTTTTATTAGTTGTAATAATAACATCATCGGGTGGAAATGCTTTTAAATTCTTTTGCACCCATTCTCTTTTACTAGGCTCAACTCTATGATCGTCTGCCATCGGTGCAGAAAGAATTATGTAACTTCCTTTAATTTGTTTAATAATGCCTAATAGATTATCGGCATTAGATGTTGGTTTTAGTTTAGTCCAAAAGTCTGGAGTATTTCTAATTTTATCAAGTCCTACATTTACATTCGAAATGTCTTTCCAAGTTTTAACTCCCATTAATTTAGTCCAAGCACCAAAGAAATCTACAAGTACTCCATCCATGTCTACATAAATTTTGCTGTTACTTGATAAACCTTTAGCTTCTTTTTCTTGTAGGTTATCTGGAACATCAAATTGCCATACTTTACCCTTACCAGTTGTTCTTATTGCCGCGGTAAGTCTTGTATTACCACCTACAAGCTCTAACCATCCATCACTATAACTTGCAACAATAGGTAATTCAATTTTACCTGTTTGTAATTGTTGTACTACTCTTTTTTTCCGTACAGGATCTATTTTATCCCAATCTTTTACGTTACCAGCTTCAGTATTTTTAATCTTTTTAACTGTTTCAGCATCATAGTCTACTACTTTACCTTTTTTAGCAAGAGCAATCCATTTATCTTTACCTATATTTTTAAATTCCTTGTAACGTTTTGCTTCGCCCCATTCATTATCAAAGTTAGGGTCAGTATATGCAATAGAGTTTTTTGATTCTGACATTCCTAAATTAAAAAGTGTATTAGGGTTAGTATTTTTGTATGCTTTATCGTGCATAAAGTAGCCAGGACGGCCATCTTTGTCAACTTTGTTTCCGAATTTAGCGGCTTGTTTTTTAATTTCGTCAGGGCCTACGTCAGATGTTTGATTCTGCTTTGTAATTCTGCCGACACCTTCGTATAACTGACGTAATTTCATTATGCCGCCCAAACATGAGTTGCACCACGTTGTTTTCCAATACGTGCAATTTTATTCATCATCATTATTACTTCATTAAAGTAACCTTCACGTTTGCCGCCACCAATCATTGTAGCACCGCCGCCACTTTTATCTACTGTAGTAGGTTCCTCTGCTGAACGTTTGCCTATATGTCGTTTTAACCATTGAGTAGTGAATGCAATGAACTCGTCTATAGGGACATTAGAGTCCGGATCTCCAAATCCAAGCTCGTCAAACACTTCACGCATATTTGAATTAGACAAATTTAAATCTAGTTCTGGATCGTAATCAGGATTTTCAGGTGGTTCTTCATCACCATACATATACTTGTCTGAATTTTTATAAAAGTCATCACCATAACGGCTTCCTGAATCAGTATCGCTAGTCCAGTAACCTTTTTCTTTGTCTTTATGACCAGCGGCAAAGCTCATACTTTCATTAGCTTTATTATTGCCTTTGTTTTTAAAGTCAAATCTGTTATTTGGACCAATACCTTTTTTATGTATTAAACCTTGTGGCTTAATTGTTTGAGGCATTATTATCCATTCTTGTTTGTAACCTAAAACTTCAGTTATTTTCATTTTTTACGCCCCCTAAATGGTACGTTACTTGCAACCATGAAAGGTCTACTAAACCAAAGTTTGAACCAATCTTCTGTACCTGGTTTAATACCTTGTTCTTTTTCTTTTTTCTTTAATGCCGCGGCAGTTATACTAGGATTCTCGTCTATTTTGTATTCAGAGTATCCTTGAAACTCGTTAACCCCTGCTAATTGTTTTAATCTTTCTATATCCATTTTACTTTTTATCTATTCCACAATATTTACTTGCTTCGTCTACTTTGCCCATGCTAATTTTATGAAATGTTTTCATAATGTTTTTATGCTTTACGTTATTCGGACATGAACATTGCCATTGATACATCGCTTCGCATTTTACACAATATCTAGACTTTAGTTTACTGATTAGAATCTCCTTCTATTCGGGTTACGTTACTTGCGTCAAAGATTAATAAACCTTCAACAGCTTTATCACTAACTACTCCATCATATCCTGCTTCTTTTAAGTCCATTGTTAGTATTGCTGAGTACATTTTATCTCCAGTATACTCCCAAGGTTTAAGTCCCATTTTTGCTTTGATATCTGCTACTTCGTCGCTTTGATAATCAGCTATTTTTAACCCTGGCTTTACTTTATACTTAACAATCTCACCATCAGCACCATGATGTATTGAAAATGCATTCGCGGCAGACTCAGTCCATGTAAGATAAACTCCTCTACCTAATGCACCTAGTCCTAAACCTTTGCCCCCTTTACCTTCTCCTCGGTAAAATACGCCGTCTTCTTTCTTATATAAATGTGGATAAAAATCTGCTTCTGATTCTATTATTTCACCTTCTTTGATTCCCATTCCATCACGTACTTTATTGTACAACATTGTTGCTACTTTAGGATCTGTACTACATACACCTGATTTAAAAGTTTGAAGATCACCCTCAGCCGCCGCAGTTTTCATTTTAGTTGCACTCATTCCTTCAGCACCTTCGGCATCTGGATCACGTTGTCCTGCACTTACAACATTTATAGAACTAAATGTATAATCATCGCCGCCATTATATTTGTTTAATAATTCATCAAAACTTTTTACACGATCATCGCCCGCAACATATATAATATCTGTAAATCTTCTAGCATATAGGAACTTCATAGCATCTATAATAGTTCTAACACTATCGTGGCCTATAGAGATACCGTCACCGAAACACTTACGGGCAAAAAAAACTTTTTCTGCAAATGTTAATGGATCTGTTTTAGGTTTTTGTGTGTGGGTTAAGAATAAAAAAGGACTGCCTGGTTGTTGCTTTACTACGTCTGCTAATTTGCCATGACCAATAGTAGGTGGGTTCATTCGCCCGAAGGCAAATACCGCAGTTTTTCCGTCTGCTTCAAATACATGGCGTAAACGCATTAATAATCACCTTGTCTTATTAACTCCATTTCCTCACCATAGATTTTTTCAACTAAAGAATCTATTTCTTCTTGTTGTAGCAAATCTTCAGGCTTTCGTGGAATGTTATACTTGGCACAATAATGGTTAATGCCTTGTTTAACCATGGGTAACATCGCTAGTTTCGTATCAATCGGATTGCCTGACTTTAAGTTGTCCTGCATACCAGCAATTGTTGGATAATATTGTTTACGATAAAACATAGGATCGTTCTTCATATGAATATGAAGGTCCTCTACAACATTAAAGCCTAACTCTGGCTTCTCGGCTGGGTCTTGTTTATCTATAAATTCAGTTATTTTCATAATTAGTCTTCTGTCCTAGTACAGCATTCACAACGCATTTGAGAGGTGCATTCGCATGGATCACACGTACATCTATCGCTGGAACATTGGTCGTTATTACAAGCCATAACAAAATCCTCCTATATAGAGTATTTATCAGACTTAATGACTATACGGAAATTTCTACGTCGAAGTGATTGTAGCCTAAATCGAATAATTTATTGGCAATACGTTCAGCTACTATTGTGGATTCGGAGTCTTTAAGGGCTTTATGTGTTTCTACAGTTAATACAAGTCCACCCTGTTCAGTTTCCATTAGTTGATAGTTTGTTTCATCTTCAAGTAATGCTTCATCGGCGCAATTAATAACTGCATCAGCAACTACTCCGTCTACATCATCAACTTTCTTTTCCCAAACTACGTTAATAAAGTGTTTCATGCTATATTCCTAATGATTTAACAGTATAGACGTTACTGTACCGGCTGTATATGTGACGTAAGCCCTAACAAATACAAAGTTGCCTGTAAAGTTCTTAAAATAACTGTTTCCTGACCCTGATTCTTCTGTACCAGCAATATCTCCCCAATCAGCATCAACCGGCGTTGTTGCTAATGTACCCTGCATTTTAATAGTACCATTAAAATCGACAACATTATACTGAACAGTATGAAATCCATCTGCTCTACCATAATAGCCATCGCCTTTAAATGCTTCCCCAACTACTGTTTGAGGAGTACTATCTCCGGGATGTACATTCTGTGTTAAAATTGTTTCGCTTATACTGGACATACTATTATTTATCTATATCCTGCTTTACAATTATTGTGTCTACCCTACTAATATTGCCAGATAAAAATAACATAGCAAGAGTGAACACTTTTTCGTCACGTAGATATAGATATTTGCCCTTTACGTACCCTCGTTCGCCGATAGCTTTAAGAAGCCCTGGACTTACTCGTACTTTGTCTGGATTTGATTTTGCCCAGTCATAAAAATTAGGGTCAATTTTGCCAGATCCTAATGTTACTTTATACTGGTACGCAAATGGAATATTTCTAACTAAAATATTCTTGTTTTCAAGGAGTAAATTTGCTGTAGATTCTGCTGGCTCGTAAAAATCACAAACACAATCGAGTTTTTTACCTATAAGTTTAAGCCATGTGTCATTATTTGAAAATATTCCAACTTTACGTTGTTCGCAACGCACCATAAAGTTTTCTGCTTCTTGGAATTGTGTTAATAAGTATTTTAAATCGTGTAATTCATCTACATTAATATCGATATGCCGTAAAGCATCTGCACACGTTTTATATTGTATTGGTTGGTCTTCTTCTTGATGTAATTGTAGTTCGTCGATCACTGCTCGGGCGTGGGTGAGATTTTTATTGCGGAATATAAATCCTAAAGGATTATATACTCCCAATTTATACAGATACTTGTCATAGAATAATTTTTTAGTTTCATATTTTATCATGCATACTCCCCTAATGGATTGTATGTTCAACTTCTTCTATATTTAATACAAATTCCTTATCTTTAACGGCTATGTTAACTTTTCCACCATCTTTTAATTTACCAAACAATAACATCTTAGATAATGGACGTTTAATATCATTATCTATAACTCGCTGTAATGGCCTTGCACCCATTTTTTGACTAAAGCCTTTATCAACTAATACATCTATAGCTTCATCAGAAATAGTAATGTCAACATCTTTATCTTTTAACATAGTTTTTAATTGTACTAAGAACTTACCAACAATTTTTATCATTGTATTTTTATCTAATTTACTAAATGTAACAACACCATCTAATCTATTTCTAAACTCTGGTGGAAAGAATCGTTTAAGTTCAGCATCTTCAAAGTCAGGCTCTTCAGAACCAAATCCTATTAGTGTTTTTTCTGCGTCTTCGGCCCCTAAATTAGTTGTTAATATTAAAATAATATTTCTACAATCTGCTGTTTTACCGTTACTACCTGTAATAAATCCGTTATCCATTATTTGTAATAACAATGAACTAACATCAGGGTGTGACTTTTCAATTTCGTCTAGTAATAAAACACAATTAGGTGTTTCTTGTAATGCTGTAATAAGTTGCCCTGCATTTTCTTCAAATCCTACATATCCTGGAGGTGAACCAATTAGTTTAGCAACAGAATGCTTCTCTTGGAATTCACTCATATCAAATCTAACAAGTTTTACACCTAGTTGGAATGCAAGTTGTCTAGCAGTTTCAGTTTTACCTATACCTGTTGGACCCATAAACACAAAAGAACCAATTGGTTTACGTTCTTCTTTAAGTCCTGCTTGGGCAACAAGAATTTTATCAACTACATTTTTAAGAGCTTTATCTTGTCCATAAATTTCACCCTGAAGATTCTTCTCTAAATTAGCAAGATTACTTGTTTCTTTTTCTTTAATTTGCTCTTCAGGAAGATTAACCATTTTTGCTAATTCAAATTGTATTTCTTCGGCCTGAACAAATTTATTATCCGGAGTTGTAACTGATTTAATATTAAATCTAGAACAAGCACAATCAAGTAAGTCAATAGCTTTGTCAGGTAGCTTTTTATCTGTTTGATATTTGATGCTTAACTTAATTGCGGCATCAACAGCGTCTTCTGTAATAGTAGTATTATGAAATTCTTCATAATATTTTTTAATTCCCATTAAAATTTCTTTTGTAATTTCTTTACTAGGTTCATCAACAGTAACTCTAGCAAATCTACGCATTAATGCCCTATCATTTTCAAAGTACTTGCGGAATTCTTCCCAAGTAGTAGATGCAACTACTTTAATATTGCCTCTAGTTAATACAGGTTTTAACATATTTGCAAGATCGTTTGAACTGCTACTACCAGCCGCTCCTGCTCCACTAATCATATGTGCTTCGTCGATAAACACAATAGTTTTACCACGTTTCTTTAATGCTGTAATTACTAACTTAAAGCGTTCTTCAAAATCTCCTCTATACTTACTACCGGCTAACATAGAACCAATGTCTAAATTATAAACATTATATTCTTGTAAAAATACAGGACATTCTTTCTTTACAATTTTCCAAGCAAGTCCTTCTGCTATAGCAGTTTTACCTACACCAGGATCACCAACAAGTAATACATTATTCTTTGAACGTCTACCAAGTGCTAATGCAATTGTATCTAATTCTTCGTGTCTACCTACTACAGGATCAATTTTACCTGCATCAACTGATTGATTTAAGTTTGTTGTAAATGAACGTAATGCTCTAGTAGCCAATCCTGATACTTCTTCATCTTCATAATTGGCTTCTAATTCGTTGTTTAAATAATCTGCAAATTTAGTCTTATCAACATCTGCTTTAGCAATATGAAAGTATGCCCATGATTTAGTTTCGTTCATCATACTAAGAAATACGTCTGATATTTCAATATGTTGTCGTCCACTAAACAATACCTGTGTAAATGCTCTATTAAGAACACGTTCAACAGCATGAGTTTTCTTAGGCTTGTATTTTTTACCTTGAACTTCAGCAGTTTCGATAGCTTGTAAGTTGTTTTTTAGATAATGCTCAAGATTCTTTTTAATTAATTCGTGGTCAGTTCCGAATCCTTCTAAAATTTTTGCGAAGCTTTCCTCACAGAGCATGGCAAACAATAAATGTTCAATAGTTACGTATTCATGCTTTAACTTTTTTGAAACATCTACTGCTTTATCAAAAACCAACTGTAATTGTTCACTGGGTTCTACCATTTAGTTACCTTCTATTATATAATTTATCATATTTTTTAAAGTACTTCTGTCGCTTCTTTTTAGCCATATTGAGCTTTAGCTTACTTACTCTATCTATAAAATTAATTCCGTATAAATGGTCGTATTCATGCCCAAATATTCTAGCATTCCAACCTTGTAACTCTATTGTACACTCTTTTTGCTTACTGTCAAGACAATCTATTATCAATCCAGCTGGACGTTTTACTTTAATATATAAAAAAGGAAAACTTAAACACCCTTCTTCACCTATAATTGTTTCTTCTGTTACGTGAGTTATTTTGGGATTAATTATAGCAAATGCTTTGTCATCTTCATAGCCTTTTAATTCTACAGGCTTCATAATAAAAATTTGTGCATCTAATTCTACTTGATTAGCCGCCAATCCGACACCGTGTTTCTCATCCATAATAGATATCATATCGCGTTCTATATCTAAAGCATTATGCTCAGTAAAATCAAACGGCTTTACTGTTTTTTCTAACCAACTATTTGGAGCTTCTATTAATTTCATCGTAATAAGTTTTTTAATTTTTTTTGTGTTTGTTTGTCGTTAATATTAGGTGTAATGCCATTAATCTTAATAAACAATGACCCAGTTCTTCTAGTTCTATGATCTGGTAACCCTTGTTCGTGTACACTAAACGTTGTACCAGGGTTTGAACCAGCCGGGATTTGTACATTTAATTTCTTTCCATGGATTGTGTCAACGGCAATACTTGTGCCTTGGATAAGATCAATAACATCAACATTTTTATTTACATAAAGGTCTATACCATCTACATCATATATGGGGTGTTTCTTTACACGTATTTTAACATGAAGATCCCCTGGTTGTCTACCTGGAAAGTACTCATTTCCACCCATACCTCTAAAATTTATTGTATCTCCAGGGCGTACTCCTCTAGGTATATCAATATTAACTGTATGCTCTTGTCCATTCTGTTGCCTAAATGATGCAATAAAACTTTTACCTGTTATAATATCTTCTAATTCAATATCTGCGGCTATTGTTACATTTTGATTTCGTCTTTGTTGAAAGCCACGTCCGAAAAATGGATTATCGCCTCCATTAAACATTTGGTCAAATATATCTCCTACGTTAATGTTATCACCATGAAAATGATATTGTTGTCCTTGAGGTCTATGTTGGTGTGGATCAGTAGTACCGAATTGATCGTACATTGATTTTTTCTGTGGATCTTTTAAAGTATCGTATGCTTCGTTAATTCGTTTGAATTGTTCTTCGTTTCCACCTCGGTCAGGATGGTGCGTCATCGCTTTTTTCTTAAAAGCGTTTTTAATATCCGTTTCTGAAGCATTTCGAGGAATCTCTAGTATGTCATAGTAATTTGCCATACTAGTACTTATCTTAACAATTAATGATAGTTAAAAATGCTGATTATTTGCGTTTGGGCATTGATGCACCAGGCTTACCAACATACAATCCAAAGAATGCCGCGCCAGCACCAACTATAGTTGAGATAAACATAGCTTGAGAATTAGTTGGATCTGGTAAAGCCATAAACCATGTAACTGATTGATAGAATGCCATGATGTAAGCTAACATAATTAGTCTAGGTATAACTCTAAACTTATCAAGAACGCCAGCTGTTTGATTATACCAAGTACCGTCTTCGTCACCAGATGCAGGAACTAAATCTGCTTTATCTAATTCATATTCCCGACTAGTTTCTTTTACTTGAATTTTATCACTCACTTCTTGTCTCCATTTTTAATTTTTTTAATCTCTTCGCGATTATCATGAATCGCTGATCTATTATTATGAGGAGTATGATCAAAAACAACTTTTTCTAATTTTAGAAATGGTATTCTATCATTGGGTACATAACGCCAAATATAGTCGCCATCCCATTCACCACCTGTTTTAGTAATACCGAATACAGTTTCAGTCATTCCTATTTTAACAATTAAAGCTCTTTCGCCATCGAGTATAACTTTATCACCTTCTTTAAATTGTGGGTTTAATTTAAATGCTATACCTTTGGCAAGTTTAGTAGCCCAGTCTTTAAACCAAATAGCTATCATGATGGAGATTAGAATTCCTATCCACGGCATCATTACATCTGTCAACTGTAAGGACAGGTCGTTTAATTCATTCATTATTTTTTCTCCAACTTGTTAATGCGTTTTTCCATAGCCTCTAGTTTTTCTTTAAGAATAGGGAATTTTTTCATCTGCTTTTCTTCGTCTGTTATCAGTTTTATGTGGTAGCGTTTTGCCGCCCAAGTGTATAATTCATCTATTTTATTATAAAACCAGACACCTAGTTTTGTGCCGCGAAACCATTTTTCAGTTGCGCCGCCTAAAATACTTCCTGCAATAGCTTTTATAAGAAAAAACCACATATTTGCTCCTTTAATAATATACTATTATTTATCAGGATGTGGTTTATGGAATAACGTTGGTACTGCCACCTCGATCGGTAGGTAATTGCTGTTCTTGTGTGTTATTATTAGTATCTGGGGTACCATCAGGGGATACTAAAGACTCTCCCCCGAGCCAACCGTCAGCTGTTGGTTCATTAAGAGGTACTGGTTCTGGTTCTTTATATGTTTTTTCAAGTTTAAAGTTTTCTGGTAGTATGTATGGAACAAATTTTTGACGTTCTTCGTTTGTACCTGTATGTGATTCGCCTTTGCCTTTTTTCTTACCAATTTTTACAGCTATTGTTCCGCCTTTACGTTGTTCGTCAAGACCCCTTAATTGCTTATGCATTTGTCTAGTATATGGTATAACCCAAGCTCGTGGTACAGTAGTATTAACCACTAATCCTAACTTATCTATCCATTCCATTTTTTTATCTTCTTCTTTTTTAGGTATTAACCACAAAAAGATGTTACCCTTATTACCAGTTTTAGGGTTAGGTTCTACAATATAAGAGCCAACAAGGTAATAACTTTCGTTATTAGGGTGTGCATTATACGGAAAGCCATATATTGCTCTTAATCCTATCCAAGCACTTGATATAGATAATAATAGTGTTATAGTAACTATAGCTTTAACAAACCATCTAGATCTAGATGCAGTAATAAAGATCCATAAGGTTAATGCACCAAGTAATAATAGTACAAATACTAAAAAGATGTGTCCTTGTATAATCATTAATTGTCTCCCTGGGAATCTAAGCCACCCATACCTTGAACTATTTGGTAAGGTAATTCATTAATATCTGTAATTTTGCCATCTTCGTCTACAGTAAATCTAAGAACAGTTTTTTCTTCACCTTTTATAGTTAACATTACTTCTTTAATATAAACGACACCATATGGGTTTAATTTTTCAACATTAACCCTTACAGGTATTATTTCAAAATAATCATTTTTTGCAACATCGTGTCTAGGAGTACGTCTATATAAATGTACGTTTACAATATATTCTCCAGGAATGATGCCTCTAATTGTTACGTGTTCTATATTTTGACGGACATAAATTTTGTCGCCAGATGTAGTTGTAATAGTGTCATTAGATCTACCTAAGTCATCTCTATCTAGATTCATTAAGCCACGATCTTTTTGTTTAAAGCCAACTATATTGCCAGCCGGGTCTTTGACCCAAGTATCAATATCGTCTGCACTATTATCAGGCCAGCTAGTTGTTATAATAAATTCTGCAATTACTTCTACATTAGATTTTTTAGCAACTGGATTTATTAAGATAAAAGCTAAAACAAAAAGGAAAACAAAACCCACTAAGGTATTAAATAGCAAATCAATAAATGCTATTTGGGAACCGTATGTTCTAATTCGATCAAGTCGAAGAAATCTCATTCCTGTACCTTTCGAGGTCTTGTTGGAGCCTAAAGTACTGGAATTTTAATAGTGTGCTTGTTATTAAACCGGTAAGTGTAGTGTAAAGAGCAGTAGACATTCCTACTGCCATGTTTGCCAGTGCTTGTTGAACTGATGATACATCTGATATATTGATTCCATGAAATGCTCCTGCTAACATCAATATGAAACCAGCAACAGTACCAATTAGCCCCATTGTTAATAAAACATCCGAAGCGAACCATCCTGTTTCGTGTCGAATGTCTACGTTTTTAATTTCGTCTAATTCTTTATTTGCTAGTTTACTTAACAACCAGGATTCATAACCGCAATGAACTGTCATACCATAGAAGATGGCCAAGATGAAAAACGATAGTTTCGTTTTATCTTGTATCCAAAGAGTAGTGTGTACGTCGAATAAAAATAGCCCTATAGTCGCAACTATTAATAAACTGAAGAACCACCACCACTTCAAGAAGATAGTGTGTTTCCTAATAGTCGATATGTCCATGACAATAGTATTTAGTTTTTTTTATTCCGGGTGGTCTTATTAAGAAAAAAATAGGCATAAGATATGCCTATTAAGTATATAGATAATTATTTTTTATTTTTATCGTCTTCGGATTCGTAATATTCTTTGTACTGATTAATTATTTCTCTTTGTTTAATAATATATGCTCTTATTTGTGCAAAATTTATACTAAGAGTTTCATAACCTTCATCTGTGAGTCCGAACAGAACTGGATCGTGACCAGATTGTTTAACCTTTTCAAGAACTTCTGAAGCATTTTCTGAATTAATTATATACCACTTTAAATCCTCTACTTTAAGCGGATCAGGAAGTTCTAGGTTGAGCGGTTGACGTTCAACTTCTGTTTTAAAAATGTCCAGCTTTTTTACGGTACTACAACTAGTTGTAAGGAACGTAATTGGGATTAGCAATACTAGGACACTCAGGATTGATCTGAGACTTCTTCGTTGCATTTTTCTCTTTCTCCGTTAAAGGTGAACCTGTAGCGATTTCAAAACATCTATTCGCATTTGCGGTACCTTTGTTAATGACTTTTTCCATAATTTTTGCTTTTTTAAGAGCAAGGGCGCCTACATCACGCTTTTTGCCTGATGCATTTACTTTATTAAATTTTTCTTCTGTATCTGCTAGTTCTTTAGCAAGTGTTAAGTTTGTTTCTTGTAATTTTTTACTAATTTCTTGTTGTTTTTTAAAATCAGCTTGTACTTGTTCTATAACAGCTCTTTGATCAGAAATGCTTTGTTCTAATTTCATATTATTAGCTTCACTAACAGCCAGGTCAGCTTTAAGTGTTTTTACATACACATAAGCACCACCAATACCGCTGAGTATTGCTAATATTATTAAAATTTTAACGGTACTAAATATTCCCATTAACAACTCTCCGCTAATTTAATTATATCATCTACAGTAACAAGATGTTCCATTTTATCTTCAGGCATAGTAATACCTGCTTTTTCTTCTATGGCACAACAGATCTCAATCATATCCATATCGTCGCCATCTAAGTCGTCGATTATACTATGTTTAGGTTCTATTACTACATCTTGTCCAAAATGTTCGTGTAATGCTTCCATTACTTTTTCTTTAATCATTTTTACTCCATATCTACAGTAGCCTGGCCCCAGGCTGATTCTTCGTATCGGGCGTGGTAACAAACTATAATTTCTATTGGTTTATTATCGCCATCTTTAAATTCTTCAACTAATCTACCTTCGTGTTCACGTCCACAGTTTTGACACGTTCTCATATCATATTTAAGGCTATGTTCGATGTTTCGCTTACTCGTCTACTCCAGCCTCTTCCAAATGTTTCAAATGTGGATAAACTTTCGTAATATCCTTGCCTAGCATCTTGGTACTCACGGATTGCTATTTCTACACCGTTTGCTTCAACAAATTCGTTTACTTTACTAATTGTATTTGGGCCTATAGCCCCATCTACTCCTGCTCCGACTAGCTCTTGTAGGTATCTAGCGGCTCGTCCTGTGCCAGCGTTTACGCCAAAGTCGAATACGCACAGATCTAGACCGGCGGGCAAATCGTTTGCATGAACTCTGCCCCAGTAGTTCTTTTCATAGATAGGAGCAACATCATCTTCAGTTAATGCTTTCATAGTGTCAGCATCAACTTCGTGTCCTACCCATTCTTCATAAGTCCGTTTAGTAACACCCATATTAGTGATACCACCCGGGTCTTTAGGATGATTAACGTAACCACCTTCATGGTCTAAGATTATCGAAAGTGCGTCTCTGTAATTCTCTCTCGCCATTTTAATCCTTTACTGTTTTGATAATACTAATGTGTAACCTGTGTTTTCAATTAAATACTTGTCACCATATTTTGCAATATCATAATCTCCTAAATATTTAGTAAGGAAAATAATCTCTGCAAAAGAATTGGCGTCATATGATTCAGTAATTTTATTAAACATATCTGTTGATTTACCAAAATCATTAACTTTAAATCTTATTGGTTCTGCGTACTGTTTTTTAAATGTGAGGTTGTCTTGCAATAATTCAATGCTGTCTACATAGCTTTTTTTGAAAAAGTTTTTATAGTTGTTTAAGTTATTTTCGTTAACTCTAATTTCATACCCTTCAACATCTAAAGGTACTGTTTCAGCTATGTTTATTTCATCAGCTTTTAAGCTATCAAAACTTTTGTAGTATCTAAATTTAAGGTCATCTAAATCGGCTAGTTTTTGTACACCATCAACTATTTCAGTAATTTGTGATGGAATATCTCTTCCACGTTCTAGTTCAACAAAAACTTTATATGTTCCGTCAGGTTGTTCACCTGATGTTACATCTGAATCTAATACAAATGGATAACCTTTTTCTAGAAAGTTCATTAAGTCTTTTGCTGGCTCTTGTGCCGCAACAGAAAAACTTAATACAACAATATCTTTATCTTCACCCATTTTTGATTTAAATGAGTCAATTTCAAAAATATCATAAACTAAATTTCTAAGATCTTTTGCTTGTAAACCCATTATACTTCGCCTTCAACTGGTACTGGAGCCGCCCCTAGTTCTGCGCCTGGCTCTGCTACTACTTCATCAGCTGGTTGCATTTCTTGGTCTACTGCTGGTGCAACATCTGTAGCTGGTTCTGAAACCATATCTAATTGTTCTCTATATCCGCTATAAATGTTAATAATTAATTCTTTAGGCATTTGGATTTTAACTACCCAAACAGGATGTCTATCTAATTTGCCTTTTTTAGTACCTGGACGCATATCGCCAGGCTCTAGTATTTTACGTGGTTTAAGTACTGCTGTTTTTTCGTAACTAACTTTGCAGTCGTAATCTATTAGGCGTTTTCCACCCATAGGATCTGGCATTTTATCTTTAGGCCACATAAATTCGCACGTTACCCAATGCTTTTCTATGTTTGGGCCTGATGCTAATTCACCATCTTCCCAATTTTCGTATACGTAAATATCAAGCTCATCTAAGACTCGTTCAAAGTCTTTTAGAACGCTAAAAGCGGTATCGCTTTCGTAGATACTTTCGATGTTTTTAACAATGTCCATTACGTCGTGCATAGATCTAAGACTCCTGTACACTTATTTAGCTATTCTGCATTCATATAGTAGCAGTTTAGTTTTTCCCCGTACTCAGTAAATACTTATGTAGAGGCAACTTTGTTGTGTTTACGGCACAATAAGTTGTTCTTTATAGTCTTAAATTGACTCATAAAGGAGGACTGCATGAGTAATAAACGAGCCAAACGGCATCTTCAAAATACGAGTAATATTATTAACTTTCAATCACATAGAAAAGACATTAAAATACTTCCCCGAAACAGAAACCAAGAATCTTATATGCTAAAACTAATGGATCCGCAGAAAGACATAGTCTTCGGAATTGGTCCTGCAGGAACTGGTAAAACGCTTTTAGCGGTACAGGTGGCAGTTAAGCTGTTTCAAGGTGGTATTGTGGATAGAATTGTGGTTACTAGACCGGCGGTAAGCGTCGACGAAGATTTAGGATTTTTACCTGGAACATTGGAGCAAAAGATGGCTCCATGGACAATGCCAATTTTTGATGTATTTAAAGAACATTATACCCAACACCAAATTCAAGGTATGATTAATGAAAATATTATCGAGATTGCACCATTGGCCTATATGCGAGGTAGAACTTTTAAAAATGCTTTCATAATTGCAGATGAAATGCAAAATGCTACTACAGGTCAAATGAAGATGTTATTAACACGGTTAGGAACAAAATCACAAATGGTAGTTACTGGTGATTTGCGTCAAGCAGATAGAATGTCTAGTAACGGACTATTAGATTTTATAAAACAATTAGAACGATTTAATAAAACTAGGCATATTGATGTTGTACGTTTCCATCAAGGAGATATTGAACGTCATAATGCTGTACGAGAAGTTCTACAAGTTTACGGAGATGAGTAATAATAAATAAAGAATGAATTGGGTATTTCAAATAAGTCAATTACTATTAGGAATTATAATCATTAGCGGATTTATAGCACTAATTTATTACGTCTAATCAGTATCGCCTGGCAGGTGTGTATCGTGGGCATCTACGACATAATCCTTTTTCTCGTGTTGCCAACGAGTCCATCCGGCAAATATGATATTTTTTAATCCTATAATAGCATTGTGTCGGTCCACTGTTGATTTACGCATATCACCAGTTCTTGCGATAATTTTTTCTCTTTTAATAGGAATTATTTGACATAAGGGTTCGCCCATTTTAATAGTAGTAGGTTTAATTTCTTTTAACATTATATTAATTGGACTCATTAATGCACCGATGTCGTGATCAATGATACCTGGTATAACGTCATAGTTTTTATTTTCAAAATACCACATTGGTTGGTAAAGTAAACTCCATCCTGGAGCCGCATACATTTTCCACGGATTATCTAATTTTACTGCACATCTTACTTTATATTGTGGTAGTATATCATCATTAAGTTGATCAGCTGGATGCCAAGCATGATTGTATGTAGGATCAGAATATCGTCCCTCACAAGTTAATCCATCTGGACTAGGATTAAGCTCTATATCACACCAAGCAGGTATAATATACCCTGTTGACATATAGTCACCAATTCCTGGACAGGCTTTTACAGTCTTATCGCTATCGATTGGGTACGGACATTTTTTAGTATAAACTTGTTGGTTAGCCCAAGATGGCGGTACAAAGTCTTTAGCAGGGCGTATAGGTGCGTGTTTTCTGACAGCCCAACGTTCAGTTTCAAAATAAAAATGTGGTTTTTCTTTAGTCATTTAATTCGTTTATTATAGGAAAAATTCCTGCAATTACTTTGGCACAAGCATGAGCAATATCCATATGTTCTTTTTGTGTACCATGCCCGCCACGTAATTCAATATAATGAACCCACGAACGAAGTGTGCCATTCATATATAGTCGTGTTTTAGTTAGTCCTTCAGGCAATACGGCTCTTGCTTGTTCTTTAGCAATACCCTGGTCTAATGCCCAGTTGTATGCTTCTTTACATTGTTCAATTATTCCTTTTTGTCTGGCTCCCCAAGCTATTTGTAATGCATCATCATTAGCTTCTATAGAGTTTTGTCTATTTTTTGGATCTTGTAAACGTGCTTCTCTAAAAGTAAATGCTTCTTTCATATCTTGTGGGTCTGCATAACGTTGACTAAATTCTTGAAAGGAAAATGATCTGTGTCTTACTATTTGGTGGGCTATATCTCTTGTAGTATTAATTTCAAGACAGGCACTAACCATCTCTAATGGTGACCAATGTTTGTGCTTAATCAAATACTTAATAAGTTTTGCACTTGTTTCAGTATTCATTTGATTAGCAGGATTACTAACCCTAGCACAAAAGGCGATTAAGTCTTGTGCGTCTTCTAATCCTTCTTCTAAAAAATCATCTGATGGTTTCGAGTACGAAACTAATTTTACACTCATCCTGTCCTCAAAATAATATGTACACCAAATGGTGTAATACAAGGAGGGCCTATGTCATCTTTTTGGATATTTTTACAGGCCGCTGAAAATTCTATTACCATAGACTCTTCTTCAAACCAACCAAGGTCGCCTCCTCGTTCTTTACTTGGACAAGCACTATTTTCTCTTGCCGCTTGTTCAAAAGATAATCCGCCACTTTTTATTTCGCTTATTAATTGTTCAGCTACATTCATTGCTAAAGCAATTCCGCGAGTATGTGTAGGAGGATTTGCATCTTTATGACTTAATAAAATGTGTGATGCTTTTAATCTCATATTTAATCTCCTTTACCTGGAGCCTCACTAAAATGTTCCATTTTTCCTTTTACGCCTTCCCACTCTTTAACATCAGCGGGTACGTCTTCTTCACGTTTTCTAGAAATGTTTGGCCATATACTAGCATACTTTTCGTTTAATATTAACCATTCACCACTATCGTCCATGTTATCCGAAATTATTGCTTCTACAGGACACTCTGGTTCACATACACCACAATCTATACATTCGTCTGGATGTATGACCAGCATATTTTCGCCTTCGTAAAAACAATCGACTGGACAAACGTCAACACAATCCATATGCTTACATTTGATACAGTCCTCATTTACAAGGTATGTCATTTTTGCTACTCAGTTCCTTTTTTATTAACTACTAATAAGCTATTTAACTGGCTGACAAACTCTCTTGGATCCATGTGGTTAAGATATACTTGGTTGTCTTACCAATTGGTGGATTACCTCTATGCGTATGGGACCAATCAGCTGGCCATACTAGGACTCTATTTTTCTTAGGTGCAAATCTTTTATTTTGATATAAAAATTCTGTTTCACCTGCTTCGTCGATATCATTTAAATACATTTGTATTACAACTTTTCTAGCAGGTTGATCTTTTCCAGATTCATAATGCCAATCATGAAATCCACCGCCTGGCTTAATACGTTTCATTTTTAGTCCATCAGCTTCCATACGTGCATTTTTTAATATGCTAAATTTATTTGTGTATATAGGCCAAATATCTTCCCAGACCATTTTGAAAAAATCTTGTAAAAATATTCCATGAACTCGATGTATCATGTGTTGTTCTATAAACTGGACTTCACCCATATCTCGTTCGTGTGCTGGAATATAATCTTTAGTAGCTTGTATGAATCCTGTGTTATCTAGTTCTTCAAAATATTTTATAATATCTGTTATATAATTATCAGGAAGTACATTATCAAAAATTCCTATAAAACCCTCAATTGAATGTGTAAAGTTTTTATCCATTTAAATTATTTAATTTTATCATTGTTGCGGCCAAGTTAATTTCTGGATCTACAACTAAAGTATGATCAACTAATCCTTGTTTAATTATAATAACAGCTTGGTCTTGTTTTTCTACATCTCCAAACAATTCTATGTTGTCATAAAGCCAACGATATACATCTTCCATTTCTTCTGCTTTTGCAGAACTACAAACTAACTTTCTTGCTTCAGTTATTTTACCTGCTTTAAATAACTCAACCATATCTAGTTTCCAATCAGCTTCTCCTTTATCCATTTCGTTTGGTTTAAGAAGAATACCTTCTTGGCTATTCATTTGTGCCATATTAATACATTTACGTAAGTCTGGATATGTTGCTTTTACATAAGTGTCAAGTGTATCTATATCTGGAGTAACACCTTCTGTAATAAGAATTTCTGCTACACGAGCCGTAAACTCGTTTTGATCAATACGTGCAATATGAAAGCCTTGACATCTGCTATGAATTGCTGGAATAACTCTGTTAGGATAATTACACGTTAAAATAAAACGTGATGTTAAATGATATTCTTCCATTACGCCACGTAATGCCGCTTGTGCGTTTGGACTTAAATAATCTGCTTCATCTAGTAATACAACTTTAAAATCACCAAACGGTATCATCTGCACAAAGTTAATAATTTTATCTCGTACATCATCAACACTATTAGTTCTACTTGCATTTATTTCAAGTATATCATAGTCGTTGACTTCTAATTCATTAAAAAGAATTTTTGCAAGAGTTGTTTTACCGATACCAGCATTACCACTAAAAAGTAAATGCGGAATTGATTTCTCTTTAATCCAGTTTTTTACTTGTGCTTTTTGGTGTTCATCTCTAAACACATAACCATCTATAGTTTTTGGTCTATATTTTTCTACCCAAAGTTCTTTCATTTGCCTCGATTCTCCTGTCCAGCCGCAACCAAAATTATAAACACATATAAAATTGGCCAAGCCCAGCCTATTAAATGTCCTGTAATATGTAAAACCATTAGTGCAATACCTGTTGCCCCAGCAGTTCCTATACTAAATCTTTGACTCGGTAATTGCATAAAGTTTCCTCAGTTTATAGTATTATAAACTAAAATTAGATGTGTGTCAAGTATTAATTTAAGATTGTATTGGTAATCCGTTAAAAATAAAGCCAATTGTACATCTTGGACTTATTTCTTTTGGCGGCAATCCTTCGTGTAGATAACTGCTTGGAAATATAATGCAACGGCCTTTTTTGAAATCAACTTCATGAAACATTTCGTCTTTATTCCAAAATCGTGTACCTGTATCACCTTGTACATAATATACCATTGTGTGTGACGGTAACCAATTTGGATCGTTTTCAATAAGTTCACTATCGTCAGGTGCGTCAGTATGCTTTCCACCAAAATGTTCTTCTGTAGTTAAATTGATTTGTGCTTGATTTAATTGTAAGTTTTCTGGAATATTTTTAAAAATATCTGTTTTAGTATGATGTATAATTGACCACATTGTTTTAAGTTCCCAAGGCATATCAGCTAGAAAATTAGTATGACTAACTTCAAGTCCGTGTTGAACTTCACGTGTCCATTGTTCACTAAATGTTTTGTATCCTTCGTCGTATCCTAATCCCCTATGTCCAAATCGTAATGGAAGATGGGGAATGACTGCTTCTATTTGTTCTTGTAAGTACATAGGTATTAGATCATCAAAAACTAAAATATTATTTTTGTTCATTCGTAACTCCCCAATTATCTATATTATCTTGGTTAAAAATAGAATGAATAATTCTACGTTCTTTTGCAAATGGTGTAGCTTCGCCACTAAAAATAAATCCAACTGTAACTCTAGGACTTGTTTCTTTTATCGGTAAGCCTTGATGTATATATTTGCTAGGAAATATAACCATTCTTCCTTCTTTCCAAGGAACTGAATGAACTTTATATGAAGACATTTCTCCTGGATGATTTGCAAAATCATCTTCATACCAAGTTCCGTCTTTTGTGCGTAATCCACCATCTTTGTTAGCCATCTCTTTTGTTCGTTGGAGTTCAGCATCTACTTCAGCTTCAGTAACTTTTCCTTGAGTTACACCGTGCGATAGTTCTGCTAATTTAGGATTTAAATGTTCAGGATTGTTAGACCAAAATTCTAGGCCTGTATCGCCTTGTAAGAAATATACCATTGTATATGCAGGGCAATCGTCTTGAATATCAACGTGTAGTCCACCGGAATGTTTTTTAGTTGTTAAATTTACTTGTATTTGATTGCATTGAATGTTGCCAACAATTGGAGAAATAAGATTTTTATTTTCTTTTAATATTAACCATATAGCCCATAATTCCCAAGGAGTATCATTTAATTCTTTATTAGCATTAGCATCGCCCCATTGGTCAGACCAAAATTGATATCCTTGATATGGTCCAAGACCTCTATGGCCGAATTGTAAGGGTAAGGAAGGTATTGTTTCTTTTGCTTGAGTATGTAACCATTTTGGAACAAGATCGTCTAGTACATAAATGTCGTCGGATAGTTTTTTAAAGGTCTCCGGTACTTCTATTTTCTGAGTGATGGATGTCAAATTTTCCTCCTGGGTACCTTGATTCAAGTTTTTTAACATTCTCTGCAATTACTTCATTAGGATCAAAGCCAAGACTCCGACAAGCAGAAGCCCAGTACCACATAATATCGCCCAGTTCTCGCTTGAGATGAAATACAGTTTCATCGTTAAGTGGTTTACCTTGGAACAAACATTTTTTAACAATTTCACTAAATTCTCCTCCTTCACTGGATAATCCAATTGATGCTGTTAATAGTAATGATATGTTAATTCCGGTTGTACTTTCTAGTTCTTGTACTCTACCAAAGAATGCACCGGACTTATCACTTTCTACTGACGTAACACCTTTAACAAACTCAACGTAACGTTCTAAGTTAATGTTTTCCAACTTAATTTCCTTTATTTAGATATGTACGCATTATCAGGTTCTTCTTTCTGATAACCTATAATACCCGTAGGATCAATTGTGCGTAAAACACAAACTTCGTCTTCATCTGGAAGTTGCATATTAAATCCTCTTGTCCAACGTCCGTGTTCAACAAGAATCCAATCACCAACTTCAAATTCGTCTTTATTCTCGTGGCCTTTAGCATACACCTTGCCCCAGCGAGGTTTAATGCCACGATCTTTTCCATCATCGTGTGTAAGAATAATGCCGCCTTGAGTTTTCATTTCACCGAAGTGCATTTCTCTAACAATAACTCGATCATGTAGAGGTCTAATATGACCTTTATAAATTGTTACGGGTTTGGCTGGGCCACCCATATCCTCCATGTCAACATTACTGAAATGTTCCATTAGTCACCTTTTTTTACAAAGTTGCCATCGTCGTCTTCAACCCATTCAGCATCTTTCTCTGCTTCTACTACTGGGTCTGGTGTTACTTCAGTTTTAGCTTCAACTTTTGCTTTAGTTTTGCGTGATGTTTTTGTAGGTTTAGGTACAACAACATCTTCTTTTTGAACTTCGTCAACACCACGTCCAGGCACTTCATCTGGAACTGCCTGTGGATGGTCTCTGTAATAATCGGCCATGACTTCTTCACGCTTACGGACAATTTTGCCACCTGGGCCTAATTCATCGCCGCGAGCATTTACACGAACATTACCAACTGCTGGAGTTAATTCGTTTTTCTGACGTAAAAGATCCATATCAATAGCTTTACCTTGCATTGATACGTGTTGTTTACGTCCAGTTTGTTTAATTGCCATTTTGGTCTCCTATTATGTACGTATTTATCTCATGAACTCATTGTACTCTAGTCCATACTGGATTGAGTTAATTTTGTGTATTCCAATTAAGTATAGCACATAACTAGCTACACTTGAACCTCGTCCTACACCCCATACAATCTTATTTTCTCTCATTATATCTACCAAATATACAAGAAATCTTAATAAATTAAATAGTCCACGCTTTTTATATTCGTCCATTTCATCACGCACCCTTGTTATTTCTTTAGGTTCAGATGCTTTGTTTAAAACGTAATTGTAGATATCTAAATCTTTATACTTGTCCGGCATAAACCATTCTGATTGAAGAGCTTCGTCGAACTGTTTTTGATCATATGGGAGTGGTTGGTATTCTTTTAATGGTAAAAGATCTACACCAAGTTTTTTTAGGTATTCGTTATATAAATCGGCATCACCACTCTTCTCTACTAAAAGTTTAGAAAGTTTGTCACCTTTTCCTTCATAAATTAAATTTACGATATCAAGCTGACTGAAGCGTGGAACTCCAAGCTCATCTAATTTCATCATATTAACTTATTTTAACTGATATCAACAAGTTTGTCAAGATCTTTATTGCCGGAATTGTTCATTCTAGCTTTAATTTGGCGTTCACTCACTTCTAGTTTGTGGGCATTTAGCATTAAAGAAATTTGTCTTTTTGCTTCTGGGTTCCGGGTTTGGAAATATTTTTTGGTAAGCTCTGCGATTTTTTCATCGATTTCTTTATCAGAGAGTACCGCTAAATTTTCTGCTAAAGGATGGATCATTTATTACCTATTAAGTAAACGTACTAACATAGTGACCAAATACTGTAGTTCCACCGTCTGAAGTCCAAAAGTCAATAACCATTGGATTTACATTACTTGCTACGACAAATGGGCTAGGAAAACTAGCATCGTATTTAATTGTTCCACCACCTGATGTTGCCCAAGTAACTGTTCTTGCAGTACTGTCACCTAAAGTATCTAATAACATTAATCTTATTTTACCAACTTTTCCTGCCGCTGGCCAATCAGTAAAAGTTAGTGTAATATTTGCACCAATAGTAAATGTTTGGAAATTACCATTAGTGAAACTAATATTTTGAGGTCCAACTACTGTTCCACCTGCATACAGTTTTTCTGTATTAGCAGTAAGTGTTGCACCAGTAACTTCATTACCTAGAAAGTCATTATCAGCATTAAGTTTAGCCGTGTTTGTTTGTAGATCTTCGATTTCACTTTTGGCCGCAGTAAAGTTGTTCTTTATTGTGCTAAAGTTATTACGAAACCCTTGGCTATCGTTATCCTGGCCTGCTATAGGATATGTAGCATCAATGCTTGTATTGTCAATATTACTTGCCATTATTTTTCCTCTCTAGTATATATATTTATCGCCTTTAAACATTAAAGGCATAGTTCCCGAAGGGAATATATTGCTCATAGCTATTTCCTTCGGTTGCGTCTATTATGTATCTATCAATTTCAAAGTCTAATTGTCTAAAATTGAACTCGCTATTAGCGATATTTAGTAATATAGTAGCACTAGTTCCTGGTTTACAGTAGCATAATGGAACACCTGTAACAAATCCTAGCTCTTGTACTGAATTGCTTTGGGAAGTAGTCATCCATAATGGTAAAAAGTCACGTTCTGTAAGTCCAACTGTTTTTATATTATTACGCATATTTGTAACATTACTAATATATCGTTTACTGTTAGTAATATCACTAATTTGTATAGCATCACTATCTGTTTTAATTGGTGTACCTTGAGGTCTCCATCTAAATGGATCACTTGTTGTTGTAGCAATTTGTTGGGCAGTTACAGTATCACCATTTAATAACTGAACTGTTATGACACCGTTCGCATCATAAATTACAGTTCCTGTTCTAGTAATAATTTCGAGATCGTTACCAAATGCTAATACTTGAATAATCTGTCCTGTTGCATTTACAATTTCAAATACGGCTACACCTGCTCCTTGTTTAGTAACATCATCAAATGCTTCATAGTCTACACTATCAACTGTAATTTGCTCTTCAGTTTTCATTCTTACTGAAGATTTAACGTCAGTAGATCCTGTTGATTCATACGGGTCAAATACTTCTAAATAAACTACTTCATATTCAATATCGTTACTACCGGCTTTTTTAGCAACCGCAGTTTTAACTTGACCTAGTTTAAATTGTTTTCTAGAATGATTCTTTCTTGATACTGCAACATATTCTCTAATAGATTTTGTTTCAATTCCAGCATATATTAACATTTTAATTTGTTTTTGTAAACCAAACGAAGGATCATTGGGTCTGTAAATACTTGCAGGTGTAAAGATATTAGGATCACCAATAAAGTTATTATAAAGAGTTCGTTGTGCTGGCTTCATAAAAGGCTTAACAGATATATTACTATAAGTTATATTATCTGGATCACTAACTACAACATTAAATTCTCTTGAAATAGCACTGAATCCAAAACGGTCTCTTGCTTCTATAGTAAATCTAAATTTTCTATCTAAAGTAGTTGTAGAACCATCTAGTTGAAATGCATTTTTATCAATTGTTGATAATCCTTTTTCCCATAGTTCTGATTCTGAGTTAAATTTTCTAAACTGATTAACTTTACCAACAAGTTCTCCATTTGGATTTAATTTTAATCCTGGAGGTAATTCGCCAGCAGTAACTCTATATAATAATGCACTAAGAATTGATTGGTCAAGTATTTTTGCTACAACACTAAACGTACTAACAAAGTTTGCATTAATACTTCCTAAACTTGCGGCAGTTGTCCATTCGATAGAAGTTTCTACTTCTCCTAAAATATTAACTGTAAATGTTTTTGGCTTTTCTGCTAATAAAACATTTGCTCCAGTAAAGCGTCTTGCTTTAACTGTAAATTTATATTCTTTTGTAACTGCTGGTTGATAAGGAACTCGTCCTGCAATTTCTCCTGTAGCAACATCTAATACCATTCCTGGAGGCAACACACTAGCAGAATTATCATCGTTGTATTGTTGTAACTCATATGACAATGCACCAACAATAGTATTTGGATCAAATACATCTAAGTAAATTGTTACATAATTGTTTGCTCGTTTATATCCTATGTTAGCAGGAGTTAACCAAACTGGAGTTCTAAGGAATGTATTATCAGCTGTAAATATTCCTGTACCAACTTGCATAATTGTATTATCTGCACGTAAGAAATCATCTCCAACTAGGAATATTATAAATTTTCTTTTTTCAACAGTATCACCGTCACTAACACTTACAGTAAATTCAAAAAATCTATTAAGTTTCTTTGGACTTTGAGTTTCTATAGCAGAGTCATAACCTTGCGTATCATAAAAATAACTTTCGTATCCGTTAGCACTTCTTAAACCAAAGTCGAATGGATATTTGTCAAATATTGTAGTATCATAAAATCCGCTACCAGCCGCTAAATCTAATGCTAAAATAGGTTCAACAATTCCAACAAGTCTACCATCTTTAGTTAATTGTATTCCTGGAGGTAATACGCCATCTCCATCTGCGAGATAATATTCTAAATTGTCTCCTGCTGGTAAGTCAGGATCAATTGCTTCAAGTTGAAAATCAACAATACTGCTATCGATAATGTAAAAAGAATTATTAGGACCTATTGGAAGTTTACCTTCGTTAGTTGTCCAAACTGGAGCATCAGGTCCATTTACAGTAATTTTATATGTTCTATCTTGAATACCTGCGGCATTTGTAGCACGTAATACAAATTCGTATTCTGTACTACGTTGAACTTCGAATGGAGTTCCTACAACTTTATTTTCTTCTAATCGCATTCCTGGCGGCAATGTACCACTTATTAAACTTACAATGTTAGTATTAAGTGTAAATGTTGTTGTTGATCCTGCTTCTAAATAAATGTCAGGAGTACTAACGTATGCATACGCCATAAAGCTCTTTACAATTACTTTCATAAAGTCTTCTAGAGTATGTGCCGCACCAGCTTTATAATGAGTTACTTGTCCACCTAAGTAACTGTAATAATATGTAGCATTTGTACCATAAAATATTCCGCCTGCATCTGGAATTATAGCACCTGTGTATCCTTGGCTTTTTGCTAAAGCATACGTAGAATCTTGTGCAGATAAAAATGTTACACCATTAGCAACACCACCACTATACGGAATAGTTGTATCAGTTGCTCCGTGAATAGTTAATAGTCTTTTATTTTGTAATGGAACTGTTGCTGTGTTATAGTCAGAAGCTGTATTACCAGTCTCTCCTGATGGAAAATAAAATATATCATTTCGGTATTGTGGGTCAAATAGTTGTGACGCAATTGTTACATATGAATGAACATCAGGATCGTCAATTTCAAGAAATGCTCTATGCACCATTGCTGACCCGAGGCCGAATCCAATAAATTTTATTCTTGTTTGATCAACATTATTAAAACCTTTTAATGCTGTAATTAAATCTTTAAGCATATCTATATCAGGTGCTTTAGACGTTTCAGTTGCAATATTCCAAGAACTGAGATAGCCAGTTGGAGCAACTATAATATGATCGCCTACATAGTTTTCCCATTCAGAAATTTGAGATGTTCCATCGCTACCATCGTCGTGTAGTATAATAGCTACTGGAATTTTTTTACCAGTTAATGCCGGAATAGTAGGTGTTCTAATAGCTACAGGATATGTATAGCCGCTAGGTTGTTGTGACCAAGTTTTAGTTATACTTAGGTCTGTTGAATTTGTTAATGTAGGTAATGGTTCGCTACTTAAATCTGTTATGTCAGGTTTAAATAAAGACCCAAGATCTTCACTTGACGCATCTAAAGGTAGAGTAATTGATGTTGTTACCCTTTCCTCTAGTGTTGCTAGTGTGTGTCCTGATAATTCTGTCCAAACTGGTAAATTTGCCATTATGCTTTATATCCCTTAACTTACAGTATTTATCGGATATTAAGCATACTTGTCTAGATTGTTTTCGAACTCATGTAAACGCTTCCATATACTGCGAAGCTCTGTAATAGTGGTCCAGTTCTCTAAAAATAATGCAAATCCACCATGAACCTTCTGGAAAGCATTTGATACTTGCACAACTACGCCTAATAGTATAGCACCTGTAAATAAACTAGGTCCAACAATTAAGTACGGTACAATTATCATAAATTGATCGTAAGTAATACGCCAAGTATCAAAGTACCCATAATGCATATAAAGTCTATGATAATTGAAGCGTATACCAGTGAATAAACTCCATAGTGTTTCCGGTTGTGCATAATTGTCTTTGTCATCTTCACCTAATACTAAATCTTTTCTAAATGCGGCTTCTACTTTTTGATTATTATATTCAAGCCCTGGAAGTTTCCATCCAACAAACCATGAAATAATAATACCGCCTAATGATACAACTAGAGCTGTCCATACTAACGAACCTGGAATATCACTAAAGAACGGAATTGTAACTGCACTACTTAATGCCCATAAAACAGGAATAAAAGCTACTAACGTCATTATAGCTCGTACAACTTGTAATCCTAAATTTTCAACGATGCGAGCAAATCTATTACAATCTTCTTGAATACGCTGACTAGCACCTTCTATTTCAGTTTCAACATTACGCCAACGTGGAATGTAATTAAATGTAATTGCTTCACGCCAACGTAATCCATATAAGCGGGTAAACCATCCTGTTGCAACTGCCAATATAACGTAAGGAAATGCCAGTACAGCGAAAGATGGTTCACCTTGAAATCCATTAAACCAATAATCGAAACTAATTAATTTGTTGTAAAATAATGCTGTACCTACGTCAGCTTTATCTTTATACTCGCCTGCTGTTTGTAATAAGTTATAAAAGCCACCGTACCATGTGTTTATAGCTACAGTTATTTGTACTTGTACCCATAAAGATATGGCAAGTAAACTACCGCCGCCCCAGGCCCACAAAGCCCATTTACGACTTTTGTAGAAAGCGCCTAGCATAATCTATAAACGTTAAACGCTTCGTTGTTGTTTGGTAGAATTACCAAATATGTAAGGATAGACAGGTTGGAAAGTTGAATTAACTGACACGTAATACGCCCATGTCCCGTTTGGATAGTCAGGTGTTTTAGAATATCTTCCGTTGTATTCATCTAATGTACCTGTGCTTACTTGATATTCATGATCATTAATAAAAGTACCAGCCGCCTTTTCTGCGTATGAAAAGCCACGCCCTGTAGGTTCTGTAGTATAATATTGATATGAACTAGTCATTCTAATTACTGACGAAAGTACGTTTGTTGGATCTGAATAACTGTATGGTCCGTAAATAGGATATCCATCAAAACAATATCCAACAATTTTGCTGTGACCGTCTGCGTGTCTAAAACTGTCTCCACCAAAATCAGTTGCAGTATAATATGTTGGTGTTGGTGTTGCTCCAGTTAACATTGTAGAGCTCCAAGCCGCCGCCGACTCCGTTGATCCTGTTGGTAAAAACATAAACATAGCAGAGTTATAATGATACTGACCATTTGTTTCTGGCCACCCACCTGCATCGTCGGCACCATAGTTTGATCTAAATTGTACTGCATTATATTCAAAACCGTCACCCGGTTTATCTGTATTAGGATCAAGTCCGGGTGGAATAATTTCAGGACCTACTGACGGGTTGAATAATGCAACTCCGTTGTTAGAAATTCCTATTGGTGTTAATGGAACAGTTGCCTGTGCATTAGTAGTATTTTCTCCACCGCGGTATAGAATAGAATAATTATATGTTTGTGCTTGAGCAGTATTAACGTTTGGTGAGAATACATTATTGCCGAAAGCATTACCGAATGCCGCCGGATTAGGTAAACCATTTGATGTAATTGTTAATGTTGCCATAAGTCTTTATCCTTTTATATAATTATATTCCCTGCGTCAAATGACCTAGAATCTGGTACTAAATAACTTCCAAAATCAATATCAATTTCTGCAATTAACCAATCAATTAAACTTGCAATAGTATTGTTCATATTTCCAAAATTAAATCCTGCTGTATTTGGAGCCATTAATCTAACATCAATACCATGTACTAATCCAGTTAAATCTCCTAGAACAGGACCTACAAAATTACTTGCAGTTAATGTTCCACCGTTAATTAAGTTATTACCGTTTGCATCTAAACTGCCTCCTAATGCAGGAGTAGTATCAGTAGAAAGTTCTGTAATTGTGCTAACAGTTAATACATTACCAGCAAGTGCCGTAGTTGCACCATTACCACCTTGAATATTTAAAGTACTACCGTCAGCTAATTGTATGCTACCACTATCAGAAACAACATTAAGTTGTTGAAGTCCACCTAATGCATTAACTGTAATGCCATTAGTTGAGCTAGTTAACGTAACATTAGCACCTTGTACTATTTTTTTAAATTGTAAATCAGAGCCAGCTTTTTGATAAAACACACCTTCACCAACGTTGCCTAAATTACTTGCAGTTGTTGATTCTGGTGAACGTAAGTCTAGATCTTCAAAATTCTGGTTAGTTTTAATAAACGCTTCGCGTAAATCATCACCTGTGCCGTCGTTTGCTAGTGTTCCTATGTTTATCGTTTGTATGGCCATTTTATCTCTCTTCTAACATATTTATCCTATACCAGGAGTACTATTTCCGCTTGTTCCTGAATAACGTATAGGGTTCTTGGAATTATAAGGCCAGTAAAGTATTCTATTTGGTGCTCCATAGCGTCTTGGAATAGTATTATATGCACTAAAATCTGTTGTAGTACCTGTATCGTATGAATTTGCTGTACTATTTTTTGTAAGAAAATCTTTAAATTGTTGAGCAGTTCCGCCTGGATTTAATTGTAACCATAAAGCACCTATTCCAGTTATTTGTGGAGCCGCCATAGATGTTCCACCTATTCTTGCTATTTTATATGCACCAAAGCTGTCTGGATGATACTGTACACCTCCATAACCGCTTATACTACTAGTTGCACTTGTAATATCGTCACCAGCCGCCATTATATCAATGCGTGGTCCACGTTCGCTATCTTGTCTTATAAATTCTTCAGTTCCATATTGAACTCTGTCCATATTTGCTACCCATAAAGTATTGTCACTATGTGGTGAACTAGGACGGTTATAATAGATAGGCGTGTCTGCTGGTACTCCAAGTTGGTTCGCAGTATCTAATGTATAATAGCTATTATAAATGTCACTATAGTAAGGAGCATTAGCACCTGCACATGGATGGTATCCATTGCCAGCCGCCTTAACGCAAATTATACCTGGTGTATCTGTTAATTGTTCTTGTTCAACATCAGCGGCAGTATTTACGTTTGGATGTCTATTGTTTATTGCACCCCATTGTGTAAATGTACCTGAACTCCATACTTGAGGAGTGATACTTTGATCTACTCCTTGATAAAATAAAGTTTTTACTTGTTTTCCTAAACCGTCATCATAATACCAACCGTAGCCCCAACTTTGATTTACAATAGTAGGACGTCTATATCCTGTAGCAGGATCAATTGGTTTGTTAAGATGCCAAAGTCTAATAACATCATAAATGTCGTTGGAATTTAAAGCGGCTGTTCCACCAAATACTCTTACGGAATAAATTTTTGCATTTTTGGCCCAACCGTAATCATAACCTGCGGCAATTCCTGCTACGTGACTTCCGTGTTGTCCTGCATTATTACCATCCGAATAAGCGTTGGTATAATGACTTGCAGGCATACAACCTGAAATAATTGTATTCCAGTCTAGTTTTACAAATCTTGAATTACCTTCAGCATCTCTCCATGATGGGTGACAGTTATAAGTTTCACTTTCTGCAGGTTCAATGCCGTCATCTTGTATAACAATGTCAACGCCGGTACCATCTACTGTATAATTATAATCGCCTGTATATGTATTAACTGCCGTTGCTGAATCAAATTCTTTAATAATATGTCTTCTTAATCCCCAATTAACTGCATCTTGATCATTAGATGTTGAACGATCAAACTGGGCAGTTTGTGTTGCAAATAAAAATCTTGATTCAGCAGGTGGTTTCATTTCTACTGCATGAATTCTTGGATCTTCTGATAACTTTGCCGCTTCGGCATCAGTCATCATATAATGAGTTATTCTATCATTAGCTTTTTTGGCGTATTTTACATCAACAGTTCTACCTGGAATACTATCACTAACAGATCCATCACTTGTAGTATCCCTTTCTAAGTCTTGTTCTATTTCTGCAATATCAATACCTTTTTTAGTAACAACAAGATATTCTTTTTCGTCAGCCATTAGTCGCTCCTCATTGTTAATGCTCTATTAATTACATAAGGAAAATAAGCTATGCGGTTACTACCATTCATTAAACTTCTATTGTTTGCAAAAAATGTGCTTGGTGTACCTTCGTCTGTTGAACCTTGATACATTAAGTCTTTAATTGAATTGTCTTGCCACCACTTGCGTAATTGTGCAGGTGTCCATCCTGGATTTAATTGTAATAATAAACAACTCATTCCTGATATTTGTGGAGTAGACATTGATGTTCCACTAAGATTTAATATTGCAGTACTGTTAGTATTTGTAGCACTCATAATATTTGTACCAGCCGCCCATACATCAACTCTAGGACCTTTATCACTAGATGAAGCTGTAGCTTCACCATCATTATATAATTCACTATCAATATTTCCGCAAACAATTGTTTCAGGACCTATATTACCTGCACCTCTGTTATAATATACAGGATTTCCTGCAGTGATGCCACCAGTAGCAATACTTCGTATAATATGATTATCGTAATCTATGTCTCCGTCATAGCAAAGTTTTTGGTATTGATTTCCTGCACTTTTTATATAGTGTACACCTTCGTCTTGCATTTCTTCAACTTCAACATTAAGTTGATAAAGATTTGCATTAAATCTATTCCAGCCGTCACCGGTCATACCATAATCAGCATTCTTAACACTTCCTACACTAGCACCTCTAAATTGAATATCTGTTATACTAGTAAAATATCCTTTATATCCCCAACTTGCTCCTACTACTGTTGGTCTTTTAAATCCTGTAACAGGATCAACAGTTTTAGCTTTATGAAATTCTTTAACTGCGTCAAACCAATATGATGAGCTAATTGTATCTATATCTAAACAATAAATGTTTGCATTCTTGGCCCAACCGTAATCTTTTCCAACTGCTGTTCCAGTACAATGGGTTGCATGATAACTTGAACCATTACTGTCTGTATAATCATAGGCCGCAATAGCACCCATATTAGGAAGTGTATTCCATTGGAATGGAACTACACGACTAACGCCATTTCTATCCTGCCATTGTTCATGATCGAATCTAAATTTTCCTTCTTGATGAATATAATCAATACCAGTACCGTCTAAATGATAATCGTAAGTTGTACCAGCAGTAAGGTCTTGAGTAACATTAAGTCCCCAAGCATTAGTTGTATTACCGTGTCTTAAAAGTCCCCAGTTACCTCTTGCTGTTGAAGTAGAATCTCTAACCCAGTTTTCGTCTTGTTCGTAGTCTAACCAATCTTCTTCAAAGACAAGTGGTGTATTAACATCACCTACTCTTGGATCGTTTTTAAGTTTTTCTGCTTCTTCATCTGTAAGAGATACTTCGAAAATACGTTTACTAGAAGGTCTAGTGTTTACGTTATCTACTTGTCTGTCTGGAATTATATTACTGTCGACTTTTGAGTCTGAGGTTGTGTCTCTATTTAGATCGTCAATAACTTCTTCTTTGTTAAAGCCTTTATGTAAAGAAACAACGTAATGTTTTTCACTCATAGCTTCTCCTTACACAATAGTTAAGTTACCAGTCATCCCTGCATGACTAGTACATTGGTAAACCAATGTTGTATCACTAGTATCATGTTGTGGTACAAATGTTTGTGTTCCTGTTTGTGATCCTGTAACACCTTCTGTAAAGTCACTGCCGCCAGCACTTTCTCTAATAGCAAATGGATGTGATCCACCAGCACTATTAATAAAGATGTATGTAAATCCTTTGTATAATGTAAAGTCGGGATTGTCTGTTGTGTCATCAATTCCTGGCCCTGCAAATCTATATGCAGAAGTTCCGTTAGCAGTTACAGTATAAGTTATAGTTGGTCCTGAAGAAGCAATTGTAATATTACCTTCAGCATCACTAGTTGTATCAATTCCTGATCCACCAGTAAATTTAATTGATTCATCCTTGCTAATTGGTCTTAAAGTTGAATCATCTGCACCAACGCTAAATGAATATCCACTATCTGGAACTACCCAACTTGTTCCATCCCATAAATGTAATTGTTTCGCTGAACTATTATAAATTATTTCACCAGCATTTGGAACAATGGTTGCAACGGCGTTAGTATCAAAACTTCCTAAACGTAATGGTGCTTGTTGTATTATAACGGCACTTGCCGCATCAAAAATTATATTACTTGCACTTGTAAATGTTGGTACACCTGTTCCAGAAGTTTCTATAACATCAGCAGTAAGTGTTCCTCCAATTGTAAGGTCATTGCTGAAAGTAAAAGTTCCTGTAACGTCTAAGTTTACTGCTGTTAGGGTGTCAGTAGTTTTATTATATACTAATCCTGCATCGCCACCAAAGTTAGTTGCATCGTTAAATTGTACCTGTGTATCTGCTCCACCTGGTGTTCCGCTACCGCCGCCTGTACTATTAATTGTAAGTGTATCAGTACCAGCATCAGTTGTAATAGTTACATTTGTACCTGCTACAAACGTTAATGTATCTGCCGCCGAGTCTGCAACTATATCTGTTTGTCCTGCAACTGCAATAGTTTGGAATGAATGTTCTTCATGAGTCCAACTTAAAGTTCCTGCTCCGTCAGTCATCATTACTGCACCATCTGTACCATCGCCATCTGGTAAAGTAAATGCTGTGTTTGATGTTAAGGCACTTGGTGCTTTAAAAGATGTAAAATTTGAATTATCTGTATCGTAAAATCTAATTTCGTTAGCTGACGCTAATTTAATATCAGTTGCGAAAGTAACTTCATTTACACCATTTGCAACACTACCTGAAACATTTATATTAGTTGCAGTAAGAGTTGTAGTATTAACTGAAGTTGCACTTAATACATTTGTATTAGGATTATAAGTTAGTGAAGCGTCTGTTCTTAGGTCTTGTCCACTACCAGTACCTGATGCAACAAAAGTTACAGATTGTGCCAATGCTGTGTCGTCAGCTACTGAAGTAACAGTCGCCGCATTAACGTTATCTAATACTCTTGGTTCCCATTTACTTGTGCCATTATCCCAACTTAAAACAGCTTCATCAACAGGTGTTACTGTAGTTGTATCAACATCAGTTAAATTGCCTATTGGAAAAGATGAAATATCACCCGGTGTCCATACACTTGTTCCTGCATTAAATAATAATGCTTGTCCAGTAGTTGCACCAGCTGGAGCAACGTCTGTTAAGTCGCCAATAGCACCAACTTGGATTGTAATATTACCTTCAGTATCACTAGCAGTTGAAATACCTGTACCGCCAATGAATTTAATTGATTCATCTGAATTAATAGTTCTTAATGTTGAATCATCAGCACCAACTCTAAATGTAAATGAACTTGATAAAGTTCTCCATTTATACGTTAAAGAACCGTGATCGTAATATAAAATTTTGTCATTGTCAACTGACGTTACTGCATCAACATCAGTTAATTGACGTAATAAAGTTACACCGCCTGCATCTACTTTCCATTTCCAAGAAGTAGTAGCGTGATCGTAATATAAAATTTTGCCATCATCAGCTGGAGTTACATCATCTAAATCTTTTAATGCCGTTATAGTTTTTAAACTTAAATCTAAATTTGCACCTGTTTGTGCATTAACTCTTGCATCAGCTAAAGAATTTGTAAAGTATCTATTGTTAGCATAAACAAGTGGCGTTTCTGTTACAATATCAGGAATGGAATCTGTAGTAATTCCTGTTGCCAAATAGCCGATGTCATTTGCAAATGAACTTATTGCTGTTGGTACTGTAGGAATAGTAGGTTTATTTGATAAATCGTTATAGTCGCCACTAAATGGATTATTAAACGAAACACCGTTAATTTTAACATCACCAGCATTAATAGTTCCAGCATTAGTAATACCAGAACCACCCAAATCAAGGTTATCACCTACTGGTAATTCCTTTAATTTGTTGCTATCTAACTGATCAACTATTAGTGGTATTCTATTTGCCATTGTTGTTTCCTATTTTATACATATTTACCGTATCCATTATACGCTTATCTTCACGTCGTTTCCATTCCGCCAAAGTTGTCCTGGAGTCCCAGGGTCTGAAGTTGGAAGACCATCAAAATTAATTACAGCATAAGGAATTTGGCTATTAGCAGTATCAACTAGTACTGTTGAATCATCACCTAATACTGGTTGTGATTTAACACCACCACTAAAAGCAAAGTTACCATCATTGTCTACGCTTAACTGCGAACTACCTAAGTGAATAGTAGTTCCGCTTAGATATAAATCTCTAAATCGGTTTGTAGTAGAACCTAAGTCGTAAGTAATATTAGTGTCAGGAACAATATGCGAAGATACACTTCCAAGTTTTGTTGTTACCCTAGCATCTGTGTAATATAAATTTGTTCCTTCACTTAAATCTGTTGTAGTAGCGGCTGTTATACGTGCATCAGCTCTTGCATCTGTGTAATATAAATTAGTGCCTTCACTTAAATTTGTTGTAGTAGATGGAATTGTTGGTGTACCGCTTAAAACTGAATATGGAATAGTGCTATTAGCAGTATCAACTAGTAATGTTGAATCATCACCTACTATTGGATTGTTTGATTGAAGTCCACCACTTAATTGAAAATTACCTGAAGCATCTACTTTTAATGTAGAAGTGCCTAAATGAATAGTATTTCCACTTAAATATAAATCTTTAAAACGATGTGTACTAGAACCGATATCGTAAGTAACATCAGTGTCAGGAATAATATTTCCTTTAACAGTTCCATCTAAATTAATTTTACTGTTTAATCCATCAACTAATGTAGTAGAGTCTTCACCAAATACAGAACCTTTAATATCTTGAACATGAGCTATTGAGCCGTCATGTCTTGCAAATAGTTCTGTAAAGTTAGCATTAACTTTAGTAAAGGCTGTACGGATTGGATCTCCGTCACCCTTGTTTGCACTTGTTCCAATGTTAATATTTTGTTGTGCCATCTTATACTCTTCCTACGACAACGTTAATAACGCCTTTTTCAGGAGTAGTTTTATCTTCTAATGCTTTACCTAATACTGTACCAATTTTTGGATCACTAGCCGAACAAGCATAACCTTCTTCTGAACTTGTTACAAGCATAGCACCTTTTTTAATCATGCCAACAACTTTAACTTTAGTTCTACCCTGTAATGCAATTGGAATTACATTGGCGCCTTCTTGATCTGAATTCATTAAGTATGCAGGATTTTCTGAAACAACTCCAGCAACTCTATTATCTTCACGTATATGTGTAAGTGTTATTTCTTCACCACCACCAAATATTACAACGGTACCTGGTTCATATTCGTTGTCAGCTACATAGTTCTCTGCCAAGTCAGCATAACGTGCCTCTGTTGCAGTTCCACTAAAGACTGTTGAATAAACTGTATTGTATTTTTTAGTTGCAGTACCAATGTTATATACATTATCAAGTCCAGGTTCAAATCCTGTTGATGTTGTTTTAAGTACTGTTGCACCATCTGATACAAGACCAATTTGTCCTGCGGCAGTAAATCCTGTATTTGCACCTATACTAACACCTGTACTTGCCGCATCAAGTTCGCTTGGTGCTTCAACAAATGAACTGTGTATCCAGTCAACTGCTAATCTTGATTCACCAGCAAGTGCCGAGTTAGCTTGGAAGTTACCTTCTGTTATACCAGTTGCCCCAATGTTAACACTTCCTGCAATACTAACAGCAGGGTTACTTGCCCCAACCGCACTCATGAATACTGCACCACCTGGTGTGCTTAATTCGACAGTAGTTCCTGTTGTATCTACAATTAGATAACTATCAATTTTTAATCCTTGAGCACTCATAACACCTAGTGCGTCTGTCATAACAAGTGAGTTTGCGGCACCTGTTTGTGAAACTCCGTCAATGGTACTACCGAAAGCAGTAGTAACAGCAACACCGCCACCACCTGTAACAATGGCATTAAATGTAACTTCTGTAACTGGTCCTGAACCACCTGAATCATTAGCTAATGCTGTTTCGTCAGCAATATTAATTATTTTATCATAATTAAGTGAACCAGTTGTTAGTTCCAGCCAACCGTTAGTTGCTGTAAAGGTAGCACTATCAAAACTAGCAACACCTAAATCTGCTTGTGTAATTGCTGTAGCGTTTGCTCGTGTAGTTGCCGCATTTAAGTTTAATTTACTTTGTACTATTCCAGCATCTGATTTTACATCAGCATTTATAATTCTATCAGCAACTAATCTAAGTTCAACAGTTGCTCCAGTGGCGTCTCTTTCAACATGAAGTGTAACATCTGAAGCCGCTTGTTCTACGCCATTTGCAAATTCTTCGTATGGACCTGATTTTGCTTGTGCAGTAACACCGCCACCAGTATCAATAATATCTGCTGTGGAAAATTGTGTTGGGTCTGATGTCCAAGTATATGTTATTAAATTATGTGCAACGGAATTTAAATTAACATTTTGTATGTCAACAATTGTACCTGTTGCACTTGTGGCATTACCAGTAATAGTATCGTTAACTTGGAAGTTACCGCCACTAGCTGGGTTTGTATAAATTCTAAATTTACCTGTTGTTACAAGTAATTGTTCTCCAGCAAGATTGTTAATTTCAACATCAATTTTTTCTGGAATTGTATCACCAGCTTGAATTAAACTGTCGACATAACTCTTAGTCGCCGCATCTTGATTACCTGAAGGATCTCTTAAGTTAGTAACTGTAAATGTTCCGCCTGCATTTTGATCACCAGTAAATGATAGTACACCACTTCTGGCTAATGCACCTGGGCCTATTTGATTACTTACAGCCGCGCCACCGTGGTTAAATCCTAAACGTCTGTTTACATAACCTCTTACTGCTGACTCAGTTGGTACTGAATCACTAGCATTGTCTGTCATGGCGTCATCTGCACTAAATTCACTAGCTACAACACCACGTTTAAATCCTAATCCGTCTAAGTTACTTAAAGCAATACTTGCCGAGAATGTAACTGTACCAGTACCTTGATCAACTGTAAAGAATTTACCTACTCTAAAGAATCCATCTTGGTCTGTACTTACATAGAATACTCTACCTTTTCCTCGTTCATCAACTTCTTTTTCTTGATCTGGAAGTTGTGCTGGTACTCCTAATGTAACATTAGGATAGTTTGTAGTATTAAATCCACCTGTACCAATATCTAAGAAATCATGTCCTGTTGCTCTAGCAGTAGAAATATTAATTGTAATAGCACCGCCTTCTTGTTTCTGTAGTCCTACTCTAAGTGTAACAACACTAACAGTATTTCTTACGGTACTAACAAGTCCAACGCTTGTTAACGGAAAGTTAATATCTGAATGTATAAGATCTGAAATACCAATAGTAGCATATAGCCCTCTATCAACATAATTGTTAATAATATGAGTTTTACCATCCCAAGCAAAAATCATATCACCTGCATTTAAACGATTTATATCTGATTGACTAGAAACTAGTCCAATAGCAATAACAACGTCACCAGCAGTATCACCCATTGTAGTACCTGAGCCTGCGTGAGTATTATTTTGTGATTCAGTATTGTCAATAATTAGTTTAATATATCTGTATGTACTATCAAAAGTAATAACTCTTTCAGTAGCCGCCAAAGCGCCACCAAGTGCATCTGTTAATCCGTAGTTAATTGATCTATATGTTATATCTACATTTTCATCAAAAGTAATAGCTGTACTAGGTTTTGTAGTTGATGTTTCAACACCAATGAATCTAAAGTTTAAGTTATTTCTAATAATAACTTTGTCATCGTGTGCCAGTGTAGCAATTAATCCTGATTTACTTGTATTATCTTGTCCTGTTGTAGCAATATTCAATTGGTAAACAGCTTCACTTCTGCTTTCGTTTGCAAAGTTAAATCCTGTTATGTTAGTAGAAGCACTTGTAGTATATGTGTATTTTTCTGCTGAACCGCCACTAACGTAAGTATGTACTATTCCATTTTTACCAGCATCAAATACAAATGTATCTGTAGAAGGAACATCATAAATTTGGAAGAACCCTCCACGGTCTGCTGTTGGATAAGTTTTTTGTCCGTACTTACAACTTAATATTACATCTCCAAGTTTAACAGTATCAAGTTTACCCCAACCGTGTGCTGATGCGGTAGTAACTGTACATAATCCAGTTGTGTTATCATAAACAAAACCAGTAATATTAAACGAAGCACTTGCTGATGCAGGAGTTACAAATTTTGCTGTACCACCACTAACGTAAGTATGCTCAATAGCACTAGGTGGTAGGAAAAATTCCATTGTATCAACATCAGGTACACCTGTTACAGCATAGATACCTTGTTGTGTTGGTGCTGGATAAACATGAACACCATGAACACAACTAAATTTCATGCTATACAAATCACAAGTATTAGCCGCTACAAGTCCGTGTGCTGTAGCTGTAGTAATTGATAAAATACCTGTGCCGTGTGTATACGTTGCCGATGTAATGTTTACTCTAGTTGGGCCACTAACAACACCGCCGCTAACATAAGTGTGAGCAATTGAACTTGTACCTAATTGAACTTCAAATGTGTCTGCTGTTAATCCTGATGCTAAAACTGTTTGTGTTGTTGTTGGTGTTGTTGTAGGATATGTTTTGTTTCCTAAAGAACAACTAATAAGCATAGAACGAATTTCAATTAAATCATCTGTTGCTCTTCCGTGACCTACTGCTGTAATACTAGTTGCTGTATCAGTAATTGCTGTTGCTTGTACTGTTGAAACTTCATATCTAGCTCTACCATTTGCTCCGTGGTCAATTTCTATTTCACTTTTTGCGTGTGGTAAGTATTCACAGTTTGTAACATATATTTTTAATGAGTCAACTGGGTGATCATATGTTGCGCCGTCATCATAAATTCTAGCAGTTTGTACAAAATTTTCTTGAGTTTCTACTAAATCTGGTTCTTCATTTGGATCTGATCCTGATGCTACAAGTCCGTATGAACCATAAGAGTTAGAACCGTTTAATGATCTAATGTCACCACCGTTGTTTGCATAAAAGCCAGCTTCACAATAATATGTAAATTGTGAAACAACTTCTGCAAGTCCGCCGTTGTTAGTAACAGTACCATATCCTAAATCGTTAAGTTGTACGAAGTCATTAGCCAACATACTTCTGTTACCAGAAGTTTGTAAAGTAATATCAGTTGGCATAGGTTGTGTAAACCCGCCGTTGCTAATACCCGATGTTGGATTTAAAAGAAGTGTTGCTGTACCTGCCTCTTTATCATAATTTGTAACAGCATCTACTTGATATCTAATACCGTCAATATAAAATGGACTTGGTACTTGTGGTTTCTTTAATCGTAAACCTTGTCCAACTAAACTTTGTACGTTTAATTCAAAGTTATTAGCTTTACTGTTAACTACTGTAGTAATGTTTCCAGCAAAACCATCAATGTATAATCCGCCTCTAAATAGTTTGGTGAAGCCGCTTTTGCTTCTTGAAAAACTTGCATTGGTTTGTCCATATGGTGATTTAGTTAAAATCGCACCATCTGGATCAAGAACACCCATAAATCCACCGTGTCCTTCACAAGTTATATTTCTTAATATAGTAGCATCGTTTAATAAGAATACATCTAAATCTTCGTTATCTTTTGCAGTACTGGCTATGTTTGTTTTATCAGTTAAGTAATGATATCCGTAACTTGGACTATCAAAGTCTGGTAATCCACCAAGTCCACTTTCAATAACTGATTTTAAGAAGTCTAATAATACACCATTTTTAGTAACAGCAACCGCTTCAGCGACTGTAGAATCTAAAACTTGTGTAGTAACTGCTTGTAATGAAGAATTTACTGTGTTAGTAAAAATAAAGCTATTAATAAGCGTTTTCATGTGCCCTATTGCGGCACCTGTTTCAGTTTGTGCTCCTGGTACTTGTGATGTTGCACCTTCCCAATACTTGTCAGCATTGAAATGAGTTTTAGAATTACCACCCCATTTTAAATCAAATATAAGTCCGTCAACAACATAACCCATATCTCTTTCACATTTTTGACTGTCACTTACATTAAGGAAGTCAGGATATGTTGCATTAATATACGCAAGAACTTCGTCTTTAATATATTCTTTGTTTAATTCAAGTAGTGTTATCGCATTAGGATTAAGTTCAGATGTTAGTGCAATACCATCAAATTCAGGATCTCTATAAAAATGTAATTTTCTCCATTCACTTTCAGATATGCCTGGTTTAGGTTTAATAATTACACGTCTAAATTCATCACCCTTAATTGAAACATTATTACTTAATTTAATTGGATAATGTTCGTGATATGTTCCACTTTCTAAATGAATTGTAATTTGTGGGTCAGGAACTTTATAACCAAATTCTAATCCCTCACCTATTTCAAATTCTATAGGTTCTAATAATTCTAATTCAATTGCATCGTTAGTAGCACCTTGTGTATGTTTTACAATTCGTCCAACAGCATGAGAAGTTTTTCCTCTTATAATTTTTCCTGGAATAAGATCATTGTTTACTGGATTAGCTTGATCAACATAACCATTGTTACCATTATAAATTGTAATTTCCCAAGTACTACCTTCAACAAGTTGTGGTGCTGATTTATAACTAGGTCCGGTAATAAGATCTATTACGATATCCCATTTTGCCGCAACGGCAGTTTGTCCTGGACTATCAACTACTTGACTTGAGTTAATAACTTGTGTATATGTACTTTGGTATAAATTTGTTTCTGTAATATTAGCAAGAACTTTAGCGTGTAAGCCTTTAGCAAAAGTCTGTGCCGCTAGAGTTTGTACACTTTGTGATTGTCTTGCTTTTTGTCCACTTGTAGAACTGTAATATCTAAATCCTGTGTTTCTAGAATGGTAGTTGGCTGTTATGCCATCTAACATATCTAATACAATACCATCTAATGTATAACCTAAATCTCTCTCACATAAATCTCTTGAATATACGTGTGCAGGATACGTTAGATTAATATAAGCTACAGTTTCTGAAATAAGAAAGTTTCTATTTGCATCTGTTAGTATTTTTACTTCTTCGTAACCACTACTATTTTTTACACCAGTTGTAGTAACAGTTGATTTATTATTTCCAGCATTGTAAGTAATGTCTTGTACATAAGGTCCAATACCTAGTGGTGCAGTATTAATTATTTCTTCAGCTTTGAGTGCCGCTGAAGCTATTGTTTTGTATGCGTAATTTAATGAACGACCTTCGTCACCAACTGGCACACCTTTCATAGTATCGTCGCCAAACGTACTTACATATAAATTTGTTTGTGATGCGTGTGCAGAATTATCAACATAATATTTTGTTGCCGCTTGTAATACATCTGGATTTGTAGCAGGCACAACTGCCGGTGCGGCACTTGGTCCTGTTTGCGTAACAGCATTTATAATTGTAACTAATTCTACTACCCTATCACCAGCACCTGTTTCTGCATCATTTGCCTGTGTTGTTTGTGTAGTAACAATTGGTGATTGTTGTGTTGTATATGCTGTATTTGTAAAGATAAAGTCTTTAAGAATATCTCTTATTTTTTCGTTAATTGATACAGCATAAGCTATTTCACCTGCACCTAATTGTGAACTAGCACCTTCCCAATAAAGTTTAGATATTCTAATACTTTCTGAGTTACCACCAAATTTAATATCATGTGCAATTGCATCAATGTTATATTTTGTATCTCGTTCACACTTATCATGTCGTTGGTTACTTAATATATTACTACCAGTAGCACTTACAAATGTATGTGCTGTTGTATTACTTGATATACCAACGTTTACTGTAATTGTTGTTGCGTCAGCGGCCGTGATTGTAAGTGCTACATTGTTAGCAGGATCTTCCCCGCCAGGTGCACTTGACCCAGTTGCTCTTGGATAGGTATGTGTAGTAGCACCACCGTCTAAAGCACAAGTAAATGTTAAACTGTCTGTAGCAATTTTAACAAGATTACTAACTGTTAAAGGATGTGAACCAATTGTTAATACTAGTTCTCCTGTTGTCGGTGTATATACTGCATTGGTTGTAGTATAAGTTACTGTAGTATGAGCACCTGGGTTGGTTATATCAAACCAAGCCATTACTTCATCAGCTAACCATTCTTTGTTTGAATCTATTAATGCTTTTGCATAAGGTGATTGTGGAGTAGCACCTGCGTGAGCACCTGGGTGATCACTTAGGTATAATAGTCCGTCCATTGAGTCGCCTTGGCGTCTTACAACAGACTTTCTTGGTAGTGATTCTGTAGAAATCCAGTTACCAGCTAATATACTATCGTATGCGGCATCAAACATTGTTTGTACGCCACTACCACTACCGACTGGTACACTAATTTTTACTCTGGTACCATCATCATTATTTTGTGCTTCAGCTTCACTTGTATGAAGACTTAATTGATTTGCACTAACATATCTTAAGTAATAAATTGTTCCTGACGATAATCCAGTAGCGTCAGTTCCTGTTGAATTGTATCTGTATGCGATACCGTTTGCACTTGTTTCAAATCCGTGTCCAGTTGATATAATATCGCCAGCGGAAAAACTCTCAATTGTAAATGTGTAAGCAGTAGAATTTCCAGGTTCTGTTCTTGCTCTAATTTGTCCTGAACTTCCTGGGCCACCTGCTGATCTTAAATAACGTGAATCACTATAACCTTTAGTAATAACTAAATCATCAAGTGTAAATGATGTACCGTGTGCTACGTTTAGAGCAGTTACAGCCGCTGAAGAAATATTTGGGTTAGCAATACCTTGGTTTGAAGCATTTAATGGCCCTCCAAGAGCTGGAAGAGTATCATTACTAATAACTGTTCCTGTATTACTAATTGTAATTTTATCATCTGCTAATGAATCAACTGTAATACCTTGCCCGCCAGCGAGCTCCTTCATTAATATTACATCGCCACCAGCATTTGATTGAGGTATTTTGTATGCTCCTAATTGATCTGGAACATCACTTAATGCTCTAAAAGATATTTGTCCGCCCTGGCCGAATACTGCATATAGTTCCGTAAAGTTTTCATTTGCTTTACGAAACGATTCACGTATACTATCACCAGTACCGTCGTTACCTTCTACACCTATGTTAATAGCTTGTTTAGACATTTACTAAAATCCTACTGATTCACCACACCCGCAACTATTCTTAGTTGCTGGGTTTGAAATATCGAAGAATGATCCAAATAATTCTTCTTTATAATTAATCGTTGATCCCATTAAGTACATTTGACTTAATGAATCAATTGCAAATTTACCTTTTTCCAAGTTAATTACTTCGTCTTTATCTTCTACAGCGTCAGACATAGTCCAGTCATATTGCATTCCTGCACATCCGCCACCCTTCATAGATAGGCGTACAACTGGTTTATTCTTAGCGGTCAGCATATAATTCATCTGGTCTATTGCTGAATCTGTTAATGTTACAATTGCCATAATTTTTCCTTGTCCTATGTATTTATCAATTAGTCTAGGATCCTAATGTAATCTTATAAATAGCTGTAATGTTTTTAAGAACTGAACAAACTATTCAATACTTTATGCGTAAGGGTATAAAAGGTGAACACCACCCTTATAAACGTAAAAAAACGCTGGTAGTGTTTAAATGTGATAGTTGCAGTGAAGAATTTATACGTGATAAAGGGCGTATAGACCCTAAAAGATTATGTGATGATTATTCGCACGTTTGCCCCAACTGCGATCCTAAAAGATTTGCCCAAAAGCGTGGAGTTGAACAACGTAAAAGATTAAACTTACGAGTAGATAGCATGATCGACATCACTAAACTATGATGCCGATCCACACTAATCTATTATTAAATTGTAACCTTATTATTCAGATTTCCAAATATTATAAACACCCCAAGCAAGTGCTCCCCAGATTAAAACTTTAGTCAGGGGCATAATGCCTAAGATAACTATTAACGCCGCACCACCGATTATAATTCCGTTCCACGATGTGCGTTCTTCTATTCTTCCTTTGATCCAATCAAACATAATAATTACTCCTTATAATGCTTTGTGTAGTTGATCGACTAACTTCGATTTGAGCAGTCTACGGTCTAACTCAATACCTTGCTTCCTCCCTAACTTTTCTAAATCTTTTTTAGTCATTTTAGAAAGTTGTGCTTTGGTATGTGATTTAACTTTCGTTGTCTTCTTGCCGAAGGCTTTCTTTGGAGCCATAGTCTTATTAGACCAATGTGTAACGTGGTCTGAAAGTTCAGTATTGCAACATTCAGGCTCTTTGTGGATTCCTCCAAAAAAGACTTCTTTAATCCATTTAAACATTAGTTGATTCTCCTCGAAATGAAAGTCGTACTATATTTAGCTGTTTTTAAGTATTAGGTTATAATATTGACGTTTTTGCCCTTGCTCTTAGAGTCACAAAATGGCGGTATAAGAGTTTTTTGCTTTAATCTACTCTGTTTAAGGCCCGTTTTTGCTACTGGCTCAACTTTTGAGTGATCTTCTGTGGATAACGTCCCCGAAAGTCTTAGAATATTAGCTAGTGTTCTTCCTATGCCATATGAACGATCAATTTTCATTTTAAATGACCTTTTTGTCTTTCTCGTTCTGCTATGCACCATTCATCATCTGGATTAAACATACAATCAAGAACTTTTCCAATTCCGCCTAATGTAGGATTTGCTCGTGTGTCATTACTTGTGCATTGTCCTAGTACTATTAATAATAATATAAAAATTAGTATATTCTTTTTCATATATTAATTTGCTGTTATCACCTTTAGCTTGTTTACAGTTGCTTTTAACAATGTAGTGTAATTCGGGTTTGTCGAAAATAAAGTTAATGTATCAATTAACTTGTCATAATTATATATCCCTGCTATAACCATTTCTTCTCTTAATTCTCTAAAATCTTTGTATGCAGGATGATTATTTAATAAGTCAACATAGTCTTGGATTGATTGACATTTTGTTTTATATACTTTAACGCCCCATACTGCTTTTGGATTGTCTTTAGGTTTTATTTGCGGAAGTTTGGGATCCCAAGTTCTAACACCAAATAAAGCATTTCCTTCAATTGCAAATCTGCTTGTACCCCAACCTGATTCTAATCCTGCTTGGGCTTCTACAAGTAAAGACGGAACTCGTAAACTATGTGGTGTTGTAAAGTTAATATAATTAACGCATTTTCGTACAGCTAAAACAAAACTGCTTTGATCAGTATACACAAATTCAGGTTCATGTAATCCGAGTTTAACTGCTATTTTAGATTGTTCAACTTCAACACGTTCTGTTATTTTATCAATAACAAAATTATTTGGTTTAAACGTTCCAAAGCAAAAGGCTCCGACGCTCAGTAATATTGCTATTACTATCCAAAGAAATATTCTAAATTTTTTCTTAGTTTCTAAATTCATCCTTTTCATACTATATTACTATAGCACTTTTTGGATCAGTTGTCAATCAAAATTAATGCCAATTATCTTTACACCAAGGATCTATTGAATCTTTTGGATTTGGATCTCCATGAAATACAGCAATACACGTTTCACGTTTTATATTTGGTGTCCCTGGCTCTTTAAAGTTTCGTTTTCCAGTGACTCTTGACATTTCGGGTTTACCACGCATTTCCCATTTATAACTTTGGATCCATTCATCGGGCCAAAAGTTAAAATCCGTTTTAACATTTGCATATAACCAATCTTGGTCTCCATGATACCTTGCCGCATGGTATTTTGGATTTTCCATAAAACGTTCATATACTTGACTATGTTGTCCTGTATTAAATCGAACAATACTAGAATTCATTCTATCCCAATTTGATTGTACACATCTATTAAAATCTCTTATAACACAAAACTCGCCAGGCTTGTATGTAAACAGTTTATCCATATTTTTAAAAACTATTACATCTAAATCAATATAAAGAATTGTGCCTTTAACAGCTAACCCAGGATTAAAGAACATTGGTTTGTACCACCATCCGTTAATATCAGGAATAGCTGGCAACGGATGAATTTCAATTCCGGATTTTATACCAGCACCGTTTTCAGTAAAACAAACAAAGTTAAACGGAATTGTTAGGTTTCTTGAAACCATACTGTACAAAGTATTAACATACTCTGCACTATATTTGTCGCCGTGCTTTAGGCATACAACATAATTTGCCACGTACTTCTCCTATCCATTCATTGGGCTTGGAGGCGGTTGTGTTAATGCTGGTTTAGACGGTGTTGCTCCAATGCTTAATGTAACTCTAGGTTCTAATGGAATAGACTTATGCGGTGTTAATCTAGGAATTAAGAATGCATCGCCTGTTTTGACATGAATTAGTCTGTTCTCATTTGCTTCTTCATTTGATAAAGCATAAGCAACTTCTCCATATCCTTGTATTAATAAAACACTTTCGGCATCACGATGCATAAAGATTGAATGATGCTTGTCTGATAAACTCCAAAATAAAGAACAATTATATACAGTTTCAGTCTGAAAAGGTTTGTAGTTTGTTATGAATTCTGTATAAAAAGGTTTTATTTGTTTATGAGTTTCAACTGAAGGTAAGTGGCTACTATAACCATCCATAACCATATCATGATTAGTAACCCTAGAAATATATTGATTGATAGTTAATAATGTATCAAAGTTAATATTTTTTGCTTCAGGAAATATGCCAGGCCAATGTTTGACCTGGTTATTTGTACGAGCTTCGTTTAGTTCTTCCCAAAATTTTTCACGCATTTATTTTTCCACTATTGCACTATTACTGCCGTGTTCAAAAACTTCAACACTAGAAAGTCTTACACGACCGCCAGTATCTTCGTCAATTAATGGTGCTACATAATTATAAACGTGTTCAGCAAATTTTTCACAACCAACACCATCCAATAAAACTACTTTTGCTACACCTTTTTTATCTAATGCCATAAAGTCGTCTACATAAGGATCATTTTTGTCAACTGCAAATTTATGATCAAAAGTGTCTTCTAAATATTGTTTGATCCATTTACAATTGCCAAAGTCATAAACCCAATTTTTATCATCAAGTTCAATAGCTTCGAATTCAAATCGAAATCCTAAACTATATCCGTGTATTAATGAACAATGACTGTGGGTTGCTTTTGCTTGTCGGAAGGTACAACTTAACCCTCTTTCGTTACCGTATGTTTTTGTGCTTTTGTATTTCATTTTATTCTCCTTTTAAACGGCGGAGTATTTAAAGAGGGATCGACGTTAAGTCCTCATTTGTTATAGTATATAGTCTTTACCATCCCTTGTCAACTACTTAAACTGGTGTGGGTTGTCAATTTCGTTATAGCATACTTGGAGATGTCTTGTATTAAAACTAACCGTTAATCGTTTATTGGTTTTATTAAAATAACTTCTATGATATAACCAACTAGGAAATAAAACGAGCATTCCTGTTCTAGGATGAAATTCCATTATGTCCGCAGTAAACTCTGTTGCTCTATCATGCACCTCAGCCATCTTTGCTAGTAATATTGGACTTTTAAAAACAATTGGAGCACTACCTTCTTCTACATAAGGATAATATGCTCCACTAACAATACTTAATTCGTGTCTATGCTCATTTACATGACCTTCATCTTCTTGTATATTAAACCAGCTTTTTGTAAGTTCAACATTTTCTAATCCAACAGTTCTAGTATAATCATTTAAACAGTTTTCAATATCCCGTCTTATTTTTTTAAATTCGGGCATATCTAAACAGTTTGTAGTTTTGTGGACTTTACTTACTGGATCAAAAGATAAACTACTAGTTCTACCTTTGCCTACGTCTTTAGGCCAGTTAGATGTTTCTTCGAAGTTTGTCATAAGTTCAGAAATGATTTTGTTGTCTGGATGATTCTCAAAAGAAAATACTTGAACTAACGTTGGAAATAAATTGAATTCTGCCTTATCAAAAGAACCTTCGGGTATATTAGCTTTCACGCGGTTTCTCCATTCGATAGTCTTTAATAGTTTTTAAGTAAACTCTATCCATAGAGCGTATTGTATTAAAACTTATTACATATCTTTTTTTACCAGGATTTGGTTCTACATAATGTCGTAACCAACTAGGAAATATTACTAATAATCCAGTACGTGTTGGTATGTCTAAATCGTATCTATTATAGTATGTAGGTTTTATAATACAGTCATTCATTCGTAATGGTTGTAAAGGACTTTCTAAAACTAATGGTGCACTTTCTTCATCACAATAAGGATAGTATGCTCCACTAATTACACTTCGTTCGTGTCTATGGGCAGTTACTGAATTACCTTCAGACATTGTATTAAACCAGCTTGTTGAAATTAACGTATAATCAATTCCAGCTTCTTCACAGTATTCGTCACAACATGATTGTATTGTTTTCCATAAGTCTCGTAATCGTTCGTCACTTAAGAATTGTTCGTCACCAGTAATATAACTACTAACACCTCCTTTAACTAATCTATGTTGAGCAACATTTTCGTTCTCGTCTATCATTTGCACGGCAACTTTTTCACATGAATGGCCTATAATATCCCATGAAGATACTAGTGTTGGAAATGCGGCAAAGTGTTTAGGTTCAACTCTCATTATCTATCTCAAATTCAACTAACATTTTGTTACAAACATTTTCTTGTTTTGTTGGCCATTCTTTATTATTATAATAGTAAAATTGCACCATAGGAAAATATTCAAATACTTTGTCAATTTGGTAAATCCAATAGCTAGGATCTACTGGACTTGAATCTGCATCGTTATAGTTATCTGTGCCTTTATATATGTTGTTATAAAGTCCAGTATCTAAATCAAACCCAATCATATGTACTTCAGGGGCGCCACTCCATTTAGTAGATATGCTGGCTCCTAATAATACTGCATAAGGTCCACTACCCCAATGCCATGGATCGTCAAGTCTTGTATTGCCTTTATATGGAAGTGGTGGAACTAGCCCACATAGTTTAAATTGGTCTATCCAATCAGCCCTAGTATAGATAGAACCGTAGTTACGGTCTTTTTGTGCTTCTTCAACCATACGGCGATCACAACAGATCAAATGAGTTACATAAAAATCTCGGAAAATCGCGTTACAACCAACCTTTATGTCATCACATTTGCTGATGTCAATATCTTTTCTACTCTCTCCGTTGCCGATCACAAGCATGACAATATTTAATAAATATGTATAACGATAGGGACAAATACGAATGACAGCATTTTATGATTTTTTTAGGTATATTAAATTATACTCTACAGACGGTGTAACACTTGAGTTTACGTTACAAGCTGATTCAGTAACTGATACGGTTAATATAAGCCGGGGTACAGGCGTAGCTTGGACTGGTGCTTCAGAGGGTACAGATTCATTTAAAATAGATGTCGATTATACGTTAGAAGTACCTGTAACAACTACTACTATTAGATTAACTGATGTTAATGCTAACGACCAGGATATAGCTCTTGTTGCCGGTGCTAATATGAATATTATACGTGATAGTGCTAATCAATTAACAATTTCAGCATTAATAGGTGGTATTAGTAGAGCTATTACTAGTATTACACAAGCCAGCCCATGCGTTGTTCAAACAACAAACGTTCACAATTTTACAGAAGGTACCGCAGTTACTATTACAGATGTAGCTGGAATGACTCAGCTTAATGGTAATGAATACTATGCTGATATTTTAACTGGTACTACACTTGCATTATATGAAGATCCAGATTTAACAACAGCAATTGACAGTACAGGCTTTGGTGCTTATACATCAGCTGGTGTTGCCACTGGTGAATATTCAGGTGCAAGTAAATTAAACGAATTAGATGATGTATTATTCAATGTTACTAATTTTTCAAATAGTATTAAAATAGGTGACACTACAACAGGAACTTTAAATGCCGCCGCTGGTAATGTTATTATGGGCGTAGGTGCCGGTAATGCTATTACAGAGGGAGATAACAATGTTATAATTGGTCTTGCGGCAGGCCCTGGTATTACAGCTGGTCGGGACAATGTCTTAATAGGTAAAGATGTAGCAAATAACTCCAACAGTGATGGTGATTGGACTGATAGTGTTGCTGTAGGATTTAAAGCAGGTTTAGGTTCAGGTAATCCTATCATTGGAACTGAAACACCAGAGAAAGCTGTATTCATAGGTTCATTCGCAGGTACAGGACACAATCATGATAATAATGTTGCGATAGGATATTTTGCTGGATCGAATTTGAGGGATGACGCCAATAAGAACGTGGCTATCGGCTCTGACGCTATGAGCCAGACCAAAAACGATCCTTCAGTTCAACAAAGTAATAACGTTGCAGTAGGATATTTTGCTTTGAGAGGTGCCAGCGATGCATCACAAATTGGTAACGTTGCAATAGGATCTGAAGCAGGTAAAGTAATTCTAGATGGTGAACGCAACGTCTTTGTTGGTGAAAAAGCAGGTGTTCAACTTACTACAGGTGATTACAATACATTCATAGGAACCGACGCTGGTGGTGTTGTACATACTGGAGACGGTAATGTTATTATAGGTAGGTATACAGGTACAAATGGACTAACAGATACTCTTGCAATTTATACACATCCTACTGGTGGCCCACCTAAGGAAAGAGTTACTATTACAGGTACAGGTAAAATTACAGTTGATTCAACTGGTGGTGAAATTAATGGTAATTCTATAGTAACTTCAAATAGTATTAGCGGTACTGTAACAGGACATATAATTCCAGATACAAATATTGCTTACGATTTAGGAAGTTCAACACACAAATTTAGAGATTTATACTTAGATGGTACAAGTCTTCATTTAGGTAGCACAATTTTAAGAGATAACGGTTCAGGTAGTTTACAAGTAAATCTTGTTAACGTATTACAAGTTGCCGCAGATGATTCAACTGTACGCACAATTGATAGTGGCGAATCAATTAAGTTTAGTGGAGCAGGAGGTGTTACAACGGCAACTGACGCAGAAGGTAATCTTACAATTACTGGAGTAGGAACATTAAGTGAATTAACTGATGTACATAATGCGGTACCAACAGATGGTCAAGTACTTACTTGGGTTAATGCAAATTCAAGATGGGAACCAGTAACAGATGTTGAAACAGATATTACAGGGTCTGTATTTGGTGATGACTCAACAGTACTAGTTGATGGTGTTAATAGTGCTATTAATTTAGATGGTACTATGAAGACTCATATGATACCGGCACTAGATGCTACGTATGACATAGGATCAGCTGAAAAGAAAATTAGAGATTTATATGTTGACGGTGGAGGTTCTTTCTGGATTGGTGATACTACAAAAATGCAAATTGCACCTTATAAGTTTCAAGATGCAAGTTTTGGTCATTTTGTAGAATTAACAGGAGTAGCTGATGAACCAGATGACAGTTATTCTCCACGCTTATGTGGAATAGTTATAAGTCCTGATGGTACTAAACTATATACTCCTCAAGCTGATCGTAATAGTCCTTTACCTGACTATATGCGTATTGTTCAGTATACTTTAGGCACACCATTTGACCTTTCAACAATTACTAATACTGTAGCCCCTGCGAATTCTTTAGATGTTTCAGGACAAGTTAATGCACTTGGAGCCGGTGGAGCGTTTGCTAATACTGATACTAGTATAGGTGGAATACATTTTAAACCTGATGGTACTAAACTATGGATGATGACAGGTGCAAGTATATCTTATAGTGGTGGTACAGGACCTACTTATCATTCAGCAAATAAACTTGTTGAATATGATTTAAGTTCAGCCTGGGATATTACTTCAGCAACATTTAATAATAAATGGTCTGAAGCATTATATGGTTATTCAGCATCACAGTTTAAGATAAGTGAAGACGGCAGATTTCTTTATATGCGGTCAACCCGAACAATAAAACAATGGGAAATGACAACACCGTTTGATATTTCTACATTAACACAATACGAAGATTTTAACCTTGAACAGACATATTTAAAATCTTACCTAACTGTTAGAGAACACTCAACAGGCAGTTATGATAATTTAACTGATATGTGGATTAGTAAAGATGGATGGAGATGGTTTGGCTTATTCAATCATGGTCTATCTAATGATGGTATGATTTATGGTTATACAATGACTACCAAATATGATATTACAACTTCAGTACCAATAGGACTTATAAACGAACACATAACACAACAAGATCCACCATATCAAAATTCTATAATGATTGCTGGTAGTAATCATCCTAATGGCAACAACGGACAACAAACAGGTATGTCAGACGAATGGGGTGATTGGACACGATCAATATTTTTTGCTGATGACGGAAAGAAACTGTATGTAGCTGGTTATTACGATAATCATCCAACTGTAGGTGCAGGTGGAATTCAACAATATAATATAACTGATTCAATAGATCCACAATTAAGATTTAAAGGTCTAGGTAAAGGCGTAAAAATTGAAGGTGAAATTGAATTGGCGTCAGGCGCTTCAGTTAACGAGATTAGTACAGATACTGATATGTCAGGTGATAGTGACACGGCAATTCCAACAGAAAAAGCAGTTAAAACATACGTTGATACTAAAGTTGGTGGTAGTTTAACTGTAGCTGAAGAAGGTAGTGATTTAACAACAGGTGCAACAAAATTAGATTTTGTTGGTACAGGTGTTACTGCTAGTGGTACAGGTACAACAAAAACAATTACTATTCCTGGCGGTGGCGGCGGTGGCGGTTGGACAGCAATTTCAACTCAAACTGTATCTTCATCCGTGACATCAGTAACATTTGGAAGTTTAGATCTTTCTGCTTATAGCACCGTGCGATTAGTAATAAGCGATCTTGTTCATAGTAACGCTCAATATACTTTCTTAAAGTTAAGTAATGACGGGTTCACAAGTGATGATACATGGTCCCAAAACGTAATAGCGATGTTTGACAATACTACAACATCTTATGATAGACACGCAAACAGTACAACGTTTAGCACTGGAGAATATCTTATTTTGACTTCTCATGTTGTATGGTTTGACCCGATAATAATGAGCGGCTGGCTAGATTTTGATTTAACAACGTCCAATGTGATTTGTAACGGACAAGGAGTTTCAAGGGATGACGGTGAGGGAGCAATTCTGTGGTCTGGAATTTGTGATGTTACAACTTTCACTGATTTAAAAATAGAAAAATTTAGCGGCACGTTTGAATCTGGAACTTTTAAATTATTAGGTATGGCATAAGGAAAAAGATATGGCAAATGAAAAGAAAATGGTTGATGGTGTAGTAAGTGAGTTAACTGACGAAGAACAAGCTACTCTAAATACTTCACGTGCAAAAATACAAGCTAAGATTGATGCAGATGCTTGGAGAGTTTCTAGAGTGTCTAGCTACGGAAGTATAGGCGACCAGTTAGACGAAATTTATCATGATATAGATTCTTGGAAAGCAAGAATAGCCAAAGTTAAATCAGATAATCCAAAGACTTAAATTATTCTAATTTCTTTTCTAAATTCCGGTATACGTAAATACGGGCAAGTTTGACATACCCAACCCTTACTTTCTACTATGTAAAGATGAGGTTCTCTCTCAGCAGATTCAGTAATATGGCACGTTGAAAATGTAATTGTGCCTTCTTGTTCTTCTGGTTCAGATGATATACTACAATCAGGAAGTAAATAATCTTTAATTATAGGGAATGCCCATACAACATCAAGTCGTCCATCGTTATCTGTATCCATAAAAGTTGTAATACTTCCTGGTACATCACTCCAAGACCAAAAGGCCATACTTTTAAAAAATGAATTTTTACTATCAAATAATGTTGTTGGGTCAACTTCCTCAGCACTAACTGAAGTTGAAAGCATAAGGCAGAATAACCCTATCAATAGTTTTTTCATAACTATTACCGGCCTTTTCTAAGAATTTTTGCTTTGGTTTTAGATTCTCGGATAAGTTTTAGTTCTTTGGCATGACCTATTTTTACTTTAGATACGTCTTTTTTAATATCACGTAAATTCTGTTGCATATCTGCAAAGCGATCATAACTGTCTGTAAAAAAATTATTTAGATTCTTGATTGCATCAATAACCCACCACCACCAAAAGAATGCGACGGTTCCAAAAGTTATTGCTATTGTGACTAATAGATAATCTAGCCATCCTTGAATATCTATTTTTAAGATTAATATAATCGATAATAAAGCAGTTAATGGCAGTATACGGCCTAACCAAGTCCATACCTTGGCATCGATGTCAACTTTAAACATGATGTTATCCTCCTATAACACCAAATGGTTTCCAATCTCCGGGTGTTCCGTTTTTAACACAAACCCATCCAATATAACCTGTTGGTGCGGGTTCAGAGTTCCAAACGATATCTCCCTTTGTGTATATTCCATTCTGTGGTGCGTCACGTCCTACTTCGAATTTTTTATTTTCAAATTTAACTGGACCGGAGGTGCTGAAACATACATCAGGATTGTTAACCCCTACTCCTAATTTTCCTTTAACTGTGGTGATAGTATCACTGTCGGAGCCAATATTAATTCTGTTATTGGCTTTTAATTCAATACGGCATTCGTTGTCGGTAATTAATTTAAGGTCACTTGTAGTATATGCTCCTACCTTGACTGCATCGTATTCTGGGTCAACAATAAACTCAACTTCATTTCCAGCCACACTTAATTGTCCGTTACCTGCGTCACTGCCTATACTGAAACGCATTTCGTCTCCGTTATAAAAGACGAACTGATCTATAATAAGACTGCCTTCTGTTTGTAGATTTCTTAATGTGCCTACAGTTGTTAAACTTGATTTTGATATATCTGCGCCTAATTCATTTGCACTTAAAACTGATACGTTTCCGATCTTATATTCGTGGCCAGTATGAAGATCGAAATCTTCACTAGACCAAAGACGATCTGGATTGCCGGACATTGTCAATTGTTTTGTATGATCATATCCTGTCCATAATAGTCCTTTACCGTATGGTGTATTTTCTACGGAACATTCAAATATTAAAGGTGTTGTTCTTGCATTTCTAACATCGGCTTTAATTTCATCAACTTCAAGTTTAGTAGCCTTAATTGTACCACCTACGTTAAGATCATTTTCTACAATAGTATCGCCACGTATTGTAGCAACAGTAAGATAGTCTGCTACTATTCCGTCGTTTTGTACTACAAGAATTTGTCTAGTTGCTTGGTCACGTATTCCTGAACTTGAAAAAGCCGATATCTTGCCGCCATGAATTTGATCGCCACTAAGACTATCATTTTCAATCTTAGGGGCTGGTAATTCTCTGTTAGCAATAGTTTCAATTGCTTCACCTAGTTGTAAAAGTCCATTTTTTACTGCTAGAATTTCTGAATCGTTAATATCATTTGTGCTCATACTAGTATTTATCTTACTGCTCTAAGAATAATAGTATCGGTATTAATCCTACCGTTCAACTTAATGTCAACAGCATTGATATTATCTAGATATGTACGCAGTTTAATCTTACCAGAATCTTTAAATTCTTTAAGTTTTTCTTCTGGCTTTCTAAGCGTCTTTTGAATAGACGTATCTATAGCAAATCCTGTAATAGTTGTTCCTTTAACACTTAATCCTGTTCCTTCACGTTCTAAATGCATCGGATCAATGCTACTTGCTATATATCTTCCTATTTTGCGTGTTTTAACATTAAACACCCATAATTCTTCACATCCTATAATATCTATAGGATTAATACTAGCTAATTGAAACTTATTGTCCTGACGTGCAAATTTTAGTTTAGATACTAATTTCTCTTTGCTACGTGGTGCTCGTTTGCGTGTTTTACGATTAGCTCTAGCTGTATCAATAACTACTTCTAACGCACCCATAAAATTTTGAAATCCTTCAAAGCGACGTTGTAGTCCTTTTTTATCATAACAAGAATAAGCCTCTATTAGCTGTTCAGCCCAATCTTGTTCTTTTTCAGGTAGCTTGGCTAATTCTTTTTTACTTATAGGATTTAACAATTCGTGCAATTCAGCTATTTCGTCTACATAAAATTCCTTCATTTTTCTAGCATGAGCTTGTGTTGTTTTAACATCTAGAAAATGTCTTGCAAAATTAAAACCTTTAGGATTAAATTTATGTGGATCATCAACCCAAGTTTCAAGCCAGGTATCAATCGCATCTAATTGTAAATATGTTTGTGCTTGAATGCGTTCTTGAATAGTAGGCTTAGGACCTCCTACTAGTTTTACTTTATCTTCAGCTTTCTTTTCTTCTATCACTTTTTCCCCGTCAGTGAACAATTGATTTAATTGTTTATGTATCCATTCTGTTGATGCTTTATTTTTCCCCATCAATCCCGGCATACTATCTATATATGCCTGTCCGTCTGGATGAATGTCCGGCATACCTCTATTTAACAATCTGCATAAAGAACCTGTAGTGCAATTAAAACGCCAGTCTGGATTTTTACTTATAACTTTAGCCTTGTCGGCCCACTCCTTTTTTGACTTGCAGTATTCTAATATCCAAGTTTTGTAATGTGAACTTTTATAGTCGTAACGATAAAAATCCATTGCGGCAGATTTTGCTAGATGAAATTTTTCGGCTGAAAGGCTCAGACCGTTTGAGAGATCTGGTTCGTTCCCTTTAACTCTTGTACGGGATACTCTTTTTTTCTTACGTGGAGTTCCTCTAAGATTAAGTCGTCGAGCCACCCATTATCTCCTTTGAAAATAGTTTCATCACTAGCTATTATATAGCAAGGAAAATAAAAAGCAAGGAAAAGTGAGTGTTTTCTTAGAGTTTTTCGCCCAATTCAAATCCTCTAAAGCATTTGAATCTTGGAAATCGTAAACTATAAGTGTTGGAATCTTGTGATTTAGTACGGGCATCTGCTCTAATTTCAATTAAAACATTAATGAGTTTATCACGGCTAGCCCAGAAGCTATCACGTTCAGCGTCAGTGAAACCGCTTCCACAGTTAAGGTGATAATTGTGTCCATCGTCTTCTCCTTCTACAATGACAGCACCTAAACGTCCTTCATTACGTCCGGTACCTTCTTCAACTGCAATTACTTTTAAGGTTACTTCGATAAATGGTTTTAGCTTTAACCAATACGCAGAACGTTTACATTCATACGGTGCATCTAGATCTTTAATCATGATACCCTCGTATCCACCGTCTACAGCCGCTTTGTTTACGTCTGTGTACGTTTTTTGTCCTGCCTGGGTCTCTAGGTCTACTATCTCATGATCCAGCACTTGTACGTGCTCTAAGGCGTCTTTATGTGTTTCGTACCAATGCTTTAACATTAGTGTTCGTTGTTCTTGTGGTTTATCCCAACCACCTTCCAAGAAATCTTTTAATGGAATAAAATCAAAAAGATGTAAAATGGCGTCTTTAGCCGTAACATTACTTTTACGATGAACTTGTTTCATTAAGTCTTGGAAGTTGTCGCTCATTACTTCTCCATCCAAAACTAAATCATATGGTGGAGGAGATTTTTTAACGACAGTTTGAATTTCGTCAATAATATGTTGAAAGTTTATAAACTGTTTTCCATTTCTGCTAAACTGTTCTATCTTACCATCTTTACGAACGATTGTTAAAACTCTTACACCGTCCAATTTAACTTCTAGCATTTTTCTACCAGTAAGTTTCTTTTCGTGTTTTGCAGAGTCTTGTGCTAGTTGGCAAGTAAATCTTGGAACTTCGTATTTGTCAAATCCGTTTTTCTTAGCAACATTGTTTACAGTTTTTTCACTTACACCACAACGTAAATCTTTGATTAGGATTCTACGATAAAAACCATTCCATTGTTCTGCGGTTGCAGAACTCATTACTAGTTCAATGGCATCACGTGCCGCATGACCTGTAAGTTCTCGCTTATTAAGTTTTTCTGCTAAATCTTTGAATACTTTCCAATCACAGCCTTGAGCTGAGATAACAGTATCTTTTGTGGGGACTTTTTTAACGCCGAATGTGTATAGAGGATCTAAACACATTTTTACGCCTTCGAAGAACTCATCTAGTCCTTCACTCATTGCGTCTTTTAAAATGGATTCTTTAGCTAGACGTGAATTGTCTGCTTCTAGCTTTTCTATTATTGCTTGTGGTTGTGTTCTCATTTGTTTGCCTCTCAGTGCCTAATTGTTATAATACTATTATACAATCGTTATCCAAATAAGTCAACCTTTTTATTCCATTTTTGGACAGGCTTCTTCAGTAGCTTTTAAACCATCTTCTTTACTGTAAATCCATACAGAACTTGATACTACAGTACCATTTTCTGTAACCTCACACTTCTTACCAAAAGCAAGTGCTGGTTCTTTTGGAATTTGAGAACATCCGACTATTGCTATAGTCATCAGTGGTATCATTATCCATTTTAACATTATGTTACATCCTTTCTAATTATATGTTTTCTTAAAGCTCTAACTAATCGTTCAATATTGTCTATAATATCTATCAATGTTTTGTCTTTAATATAGTGTTGTTCTTCTTTTAACTGATCGTACTCCTTTAGCGGAATAGTTACAGTTCGCCTTGAAGTTACTTCATTTTCATAACTTAAATTTTCGGCGTGTTCTTTGTCTAATGCATCATCCATATAACTCCTTACTAGTCTTATATAGTGTTACATTATGGCGGACCCGAAGAGATTCGAACTCCTGGCCTTTGGTTCCGCAAACCAACGCTCTATCCAACTGAGCTACGGGTCCGTCTTTATACTGTATACTCTTTTTTGTGTTTTGTCAAATACTTTTTAAGTTTTGGCCACTCACTTCTATCTACAATATAGCCAACACATTTTGGTGAACCACACTTACAAGGATGATCAAGAACATCATCACGGTCATAGTCATAGCCATAATTGTAATGTAGTTCTTTATTTTTGTTAATATCTTTTTTTGCATATACCCAAATATGATCTTTTTTAATTTTTATATCACAATTTGGATCACAGGAATGATTAATTAATCTTGCGGTGTTTCTTTTGAAGTAGCCATCAATAAGATAATGATGACTTAATTCGAATACCCATACTTTAGGAAGATGTTTATCAGCTCGTTTGTATCCTATTTTCTTTTTAACTTTTTCGCCTGTGTATTCTATAATTGTTGTGCCTTTTGGAATAGGCTTACTAGCAAAGAGACCGGTCCCGTGTACTTTGGATTTCTTCTTATACCAAAATTTTTTAAAATGGACATTTAACGTCTGCTCGTGGTACTGCATTCTCTACTAAATCTTTTGCTCTTGTGCCGTGTAATGTTACATCTGTACTAAGGTCACACGTTTTTAAGTATCTAATTGGGCTACAACTAGCTACAATTACGAATAACAATATAGCTACGGCTAATTTCATTACTACCTATTTACTTCAAAAAAAATGAGCGACACCAATAAGGTGACGCCCATTTTTAGGATTGAATTAACTAGAAATTAGTTAATTGCTGTGGCAAGTGCCTTGTAACCAGCGGCTACAACAGCTCTGCTCGGCGTTCCAAGTCTGTACTTCCTAGTACCGTTCTTTTTGGTATTAAGATAGACAGCATGGCCAGAAAAACGTAGGCTCTGGATTACCGATTGCGGATTGCCTGCACCAAATTTCTTAGCAATTTGAGTGCTTGTTAGTTCTTGACCGCTTTTAAGGGCAGTTAGAACTGAGTCTTGAATTGTTTGTTTCATTTGAAACCTCCTCTTATTAATAAGTGAGAGACTAATCTCTCATTCAAGTTTAACTATAATACTATATTAATTTAGCTTTGTCAACCTCTTGGCCACCAATTATGTGAAATCAGGACCATGTACCCAACCAACTAATGACTTTCGAGTACCTTTTGTAACAGGATGAACTTTGTGGGGTATCCATGATGGAAAGAATAGTGCTTCACCTTTATTTAATTTGCAAAGATAGTTGTCACCACCTGTCCATATTTCTAAGTCACCACCTTCATATTCTTCTGGATCGTTTAAACCAACTGAAAACGAAAGTTTTCTATTTGTTCCGTTTTGTCCTTTAAGTCCTGTATCTGTATGACATCGATAATGTCCACCAATTGGATATACACTATATTGGAGAGTTTCTATATATGATATATTAAATTTAAAATAAGTATTGTTTGCAAAATGAACTACTTCTGTTAATTTGTTAAAGACTTCGTGGTTTGTTCCAGTATCAATCCAGGCTATTTCAGTTATTCTATTTTTTGCATCTTTTGGATCAGCGTCTTTTTCGTATGTTTTGACAGCGGCTGGCTGTAAAAGATTTTCGCTTTCTACCCAATGATCTAATTGTTTTATTAAATCATCTGTCAAAGCATCATTTACACCATAGAAAAAAGTTTGATGACCAGCAGTAGAATCTATCCAAAAACTCATTTGTGCATATGACCTATAGCTTGGAAGTAACTTCGTGTAATAACATCACTAAATGGTACTGCTTCGTTACCTAGTAACACTTGAGCATAAAATTGTACAGCTGATTCGTTTTCGGAAGTGTTTACTAACATCATTTTACGCCACGGGTTTAATAGATAAGTATATCCTTCGTGAAGTTTTAGTGTTCCAAAGTCTTCAATTATTGCGTGACATTTGTTTCCAGGAGTAATTAATGGCATTAAAAGAGGAAACTGGTAAGTTGCCATATTTGCTATATCTGGATTTTCGTTAATATTTAGATCGTATACTTCGGTCGAACTGTTCGGTTCTGTTCTTTCGTATCGTCCAGTACTAAGACGAGTACAAGGAAAGTCATCGCCTACCCAATAAGCTGACATTTGTGGAGCAGGAAAGTCTTCCCATGGTTTCCATCCTTCTTTATCTTTAACTTTATACTCGTATACACCTTTTGTTGTTTCTTTAAAAAGCTCTTTATGGTTCGCCCAAAGGGTTTCTGTTTCAACTCTAGATTGATGGGTCCAAGGCATTGGTGTATAGGTAGATGGTTTAATTGTCATTAAATTAAATTGTATCCACCCTATTCTGCCTTGTTGCATTTCATTTAACATCCAACCTGTAACTGCCTGGCCGTCTGTTTCATGTATTGAGCCGTCATTAGGCATTAAAGGCATTTTCCATTCTATGTCTTTATGCTTTAAATAAAATTCTTTATTCATTTTTGAGATACACCATAAATATGATCTTCGGCTCTATTGATTATAAAACGACTTTCTGATTTAGCTTTACCATTTAAGTCGTTACGAACCTTTTTAGCTTCCATTTTATTTTCGAAGCGATCTTGTTCGAATTTTTGTGTTTTAGTATCTAAGATTCTAAATAATCGTTGCATTGTTGTCTCCTATCCTCTAAGGCTAATAATAGGTGCTTGGAGCCCCCGGAGGGAATCGAACCCCCGTCTAGGACTTACAAAGACCTTGCTAAACCACTCAGCTACAGGGGCATATCTAATATACTTTCTGTACTTAACTCTGTCATTTGATTCTTCCAATTCTTTTAATTTTCTTTCATCTACACATAATAAGTTAGAACGAACTCTATCAATATTTGGTTGGGCTTGTAATATTCCTTTAAGTAATTCATTTCTATGTTCTTCTAAGTACGTTGCACAATCCCATCTATTTGTAAAAACTTCTTTTTTGTATTCAATATAAGCTGGCGGTGCCATATTTGGAGTATTTCCTAAATAAAATATAAAAATTATATACCAATGCATACTACTCCTGAAATTCAGGGACATACATTTCCTTGCATTTCCCTTCTAAATGGTCAACACGTTCTTGAAGAAAACTTATAGTTGTATGAATATGTCCTGTATCATGTGGCAGGAGCATTGTTTTATACAAGGCAATTTCCTGTTTTAAAATATTAACTCTGATTAAATCACCAGAAAAATCTTTACGGGGTTTCTTTAATTTCTTCGTCATCAGTATTACTTATTTCTTCTTCCTCCTGGGTGAACAGTTTTGTGATATCAACCGATTCATTATCCAATTTACGTAAAGCGTCTACTGGTGACTTTGCTAGTTTTTGTTTGATCATTTCTCGTAATACGAAGACTAACGAGTATTTGTTGACAGACGGGTGTTTATCTAATATATCTTTTACTGCAAAAAACTCATCCAACGCAATACACCGTAAGCCCGTCACATTTCTCAAGAAAGTCTATACCGTCTTGTGATCTGTATTTGTGTTTGTAGTAAACGGTTGTGATACCGCTTTGATAAATTAATTTGGAACATTCTAAACAAGGACTGTGTGTTAAGAACAATGTAGAGTTTTCTCCACTTTCGTTAGACCTTGCTAATTTTGAAATGGCATTACTTTCTGCATGAAGTACTTCTGGTTTAGATTTTAGTACTGGTTGGCTTAATTGCTTACCATCTTTCCACAGAACTGAATCTTCACAGTTATTATCCCAACCACTTGGCATACCATTATAACCAATGCTTATAATTCTATTATCCTTTACAATAATAGCACCAACGTTTAATCTTCTAGCAGTTGATAGTTGCCCGAACCTTTCAGCAACATCCATATATGCATCAATAAATTTAGGCTTCATTAATTTCGACTTTCTTTACTCTATCGTATTTAAACGATCTCCAACCTTTTGCGTTTAAATCCCAAACATTAACATTACCTTCTTTAGCTTGTTTGTCTGTCTTTGGTTGATTTTCTTTAGGAATAATATTAAGACTTTTAGTACAAGTCATTATTCGTTCGTCACCATCTAATTTTAAGAAAGTAACTATGGCTGTTTTTTCTTGTAAAGTTTTAATTAAGACATCCTGTGTAGGAATGCCTTTCATGTCTGCAATTGTTTCTTTAATATTCATCTGATATGATCCCCATATTATCTAAAATTCTTTTTAGTTCTTTAGCCTGTTTTTTATGTGATTTAATGCCTGGGTGTTTACCATCAGCCGCCGAATCAATTTTTGCTGTTCTAGTCCAGTAAAGATTTTCAGGGGCTTCAATAAATTTTGGTCTTAATTGTTCTATTTCCCACGGCGCCGCAGGATAGTGTATAAATGTTAATTTTTTACTTTTTAAATATAAGTTCGCATGATGTATATAAATCCAAGTTCGTTTTATATAATCTATTTCTTTTGCTTTTTGAAAGTCTTCAGCTAAAACACCTTTAGACCAAACTGTTAATTGTCTCCAAGGTCTCAAACCTTTTTCACCAAATTTACGTTTACTATCTTTTGATTCAACATCTTCAAAAACTAATTCTCTAAATGGCATCGACCACATTACAATAACTATGTCACTAGGGCGAAATTTAAAATCTAAAATTTCACAAAGTATTTCTAAATTACTTGCGGCCGGAGTTGATTTATTACATACTTCCATATCCATAAGTTTACCAAGGACGGCTGGCCAGGCATACTTGCTAGGATTTGTTTCCCATATTTGTCCTAAACTATTAAGTTTCGGTTTGCCCAAACAGTCAGGAAGTTCCGACCCATAAGTAAATGAACAACCAAAAGTAATAATTCTACGCATCAGCACCTTCAAGTTTAAAGTTTAATGATGTACGCATAGGACAATCTTGATGTGTAAATGCGTATGCTTTATGTAATATATTAGCAGGAAAATGTACTGCTCTGTAAAGAACAGGTGCAACAATCTTATGACAATTGTGTACTTCAGGATCTATAAATTCTGTAAATCCACCCCATCCCCACGTATAAGTTTGATTGGTGTATATTATTACAGTATGGCTTTTAGGATCATCGTGATCTGTATGAAAATCACCTTCGCGTCCAAACCATTGTCCGTTAAAATATACTCTTCCTAATTTGTAATTTGTGTTTAGTTTTGAATTGATATGTTTTAAAAGTTCGGTATTATAATATGGGTCACCACTAACATCCATAGTTAGAAATTCTTTGCCACCTTTTATGCTACTATGGTTTTCCCAAGAACCCGTGTTAATTGTTTTACGAATATGTTTTAGTTGTTCAAGCGATATAAAGTCATCTATGACTTGTATTTTATCTACTAGATGCATGAGGTGTATGCTCTACAGGGCCTGGAGATGTAAACTCCATTCCGCCTTTACTTCCATAATAAACTTTAGACCGAGGATTGTATGTTAACTTAATTTCAACCGATCTGTTTAGTACTACACTTAAAAACTTTTCATTTTTAAAGTTATGTACTTCACCTGTAACTGTGTGCCCGGTATCGGTATTAGTAACATCACAATGTGTATCAAAATATGGATCACCAAATTGGTTCACGGTAAAAATCCTCCTCCACGTTTAATTTTAATGTACTCTACTAGATCAAATATAACCCAATAAATAAATGTTGTTGCTGGCGTAAATAGATATCCTAAAAATACTAAAGGTATTGCAAATAATAACAGTATCATCCTAAATATATATCCTCTTACATCTTTAGGCGGTAGAATCCAGAACGGCCAAGAACCTATGTTTGGTTCTTCTTTCCTTTTTCTGTAATCTTCAAACTCGTAACTCATGGATCCTCACTCTACTTATCCATAGTTAATGTTATTACATCAAAGCGTCACGTTTCGCTTGTTCTTTAGCGACACGTTTGATACCACGTTTTTTAGCAAGTCTTCGTCTTTCGCTTGGCTTAATGTAGTATTGACGTTCACGTAATTCTGTCATAAGACCTTCTTTTTTGATCTTCTTTTTTAAAATACGTAATGCCTTTTCTACATTATTGTTTCTAACGATAACTTCCATATTTCTCCTATTAGTTAATGTACTGTTTGGAATGTGTCTGCGTCATTCCAGTCAACGCCAAAGTACGCTTCGCATAATTGCATAATCGCTTCAGGTACTTCTTTCTCCTCTGATCCTTTTGGTATGTATAAACCTTTAAGTTCGCCAGTGGAAGTAATGATGAGTCCCCAATCGTCATCTTCAAGAGCCTCGTCCATTGTAATATACTCAGGTAACTTGTACTGTTTGCCGTTTTCTGCCATCTCACCGCTCCTGTGTGCTTATCAGTACTGCATATATCTTTTATATCGAACATTTAATTATAATACTATCATTTTTATTTATTGTCAACCTTGAATCTAACGTAATTTAACTGAGTTTCTGGAAATTTTGTGATAAAGTTTTCACCATGACGTTTAACTTTACCTTTAATTTTAAAAGTTGTGCCTTCTTTTGGAACTATTTGAGTTTGGTCAATATTTTTAAAGAAACTTACAAGATTTCCGTCAATACTTCCGTTAAAAACGTTACAAGAAAATCTGTCAATAAATTTAGTTTCGTTTAATGTAAATAATCCTGTAATAGGTACACCCAAAGTACCTACGTGTTTGCTTTCACGAAACGAATCTTTTAATTCTTTTTTGATCTTCTTCTTTTTTGAACCTTCAAAATAAACTTTTGGTATTACAGCAACAACGCCATATGCGTGTGAGCCTAATTTTTCACTTGAAATAAATTGCATAACTGATCTCATAAAATCTGATAAAGTTCCTGCAATAACATTAAGGGTATTATCACGTTGCAACCAATCAACGGCCTCTTTAGCCATTTTACGATCTTTATTGTATATTTTAAAATTGATAAAATCTTTAGGAGTATGTTCGTCGCGATGTAATTTATAATTTATTAATTCTTTGTTTGCAAATGTAGTAGGAGTGGGCTCGGTAAATCTTCTTGTTTCTTTAAAGTACCCACCATTAGTTCGGTGTGCCGCGAATGCGGTTGCAATAACTTCTATTGCTGGTAGTTCGATTGGTTGTTCTTTTTTAATTCTTGCCATAAGTTAATGCCTCTGTGCCTAATTATTATATTACTATAATAACATCAATAAAACGGTTTGTCAACCGAAAAAGGTTATAAAATGTGGTCTGCTAGTTTAAGATCTACCAAGTTTTTGGCAGTAAAGTATTGATCTGAAGGTGTATTTAATTTTTTGCGTGTTTCTTGTAAAGTCATTCCTGATGCTTCACGTAATAATGTAAGACATCTTAGTTCACAATTAGAATTCTCTTTCATCTGAGCTTTCATATCATGCATTTTGGCATCAACTGCATCACTATGTTGGTGATTCATAATTCCTGTATTTTTACCAATATATCTTTTGCCTTGTGTACCCATA
>Ga0209228_1000003_pt1 | contig 90457 bp, 81 predicted proteins | sample METZYME_3_150m_FD_187547 | JGI IMG/M metagenome (GOLD analysis project Ga0209228, IMG submission 187547) | Marine microbial communities from oxygen minimum zone in mesopelagic equatorial Pacific - METZYME_3_150m (SPAdes) (version 2) | ecosystem: Environmental > Aquatic > Marine > Oceanic...
GTCGACGGGAACGTCGGTCACCGAGGACACCGTTCCTTCCGGACCGACGACCACATGCTGTACCCGGTCTGGAAGGTCGGGGTACGCGTAGCAGACGCCGTGTAACTCACCGGTCGTCGGGTCGAACTTCGGGTGGGCGGTGAAGCCGGCAGGGAGTGAGCCTTCGAAGTCGTCGTAGTCGATGGTGTCCAGTTCGTAGGTAAGGGTCATCGGTGTTGTTCCTGCCTCGACCATGGCCCACGTCTTGCCGGCAAACCCGCCCACGGAAGTGTTAGGCCCGAAGTCTCGATCGCCGAAGGAGGTCCCGGCGGGGCGGGGCTCCCCTAGCGCCTCAGCCACCCTCGGGCCACGGACCCAACGGTTGCGGTACCACTCGGCTCGGCCGCCGCACAACCTCACACCGTGAACCATCCCGTCACCTAAGAACCAATGGTGGGTGGCCGGATCAGTTGGCCCCAGGGGATTCGGACCGTTACGGAGCCACCGGCCCTCCAACTCCTCGGGCAAAGTCCCGGTCACTGGTAGGTCCAGCGCTAGGACCTCGTCGAGCACCGGTGCCAGGGCGCCCTCCAGATAGGGGTTATCACCGACCATGGACAGAGCATCCCACAGGCCCCCGGACTACGACCCTGCGGACGAAATCGAACCCGACTTCGACGACCTGAACGACTAGACCTTTGCCTCCAGCACGACGCGTTCGTCCGACGGGCTTGGCCGCCAGGCTCACGGCTACTGTCGGCGGACGCCCCTGACGTCTGGGCGCCGCTCACCGGAAGGGCAGGCAATGGCATACGACCTCATCATCCGCGGTGGGACCGTGGTGGACGGCACGGGCGCCCCGCCGGTTACTGCGGACGTAGCCGTCGACGGCGACCGCATCGCCGAGGTGGGTCGGGTGGAAGGCCGAGCCCGTCGTGAGATCGATGCCGACGGGTTGGTGGTCACCCCAGGATTCGTGGACATCCACACCCACCTTGACGCCCAGATGGCTTGGGATCCGCTGGGCACCTCGGCCTCGTGGCACGGGGTCACCTCGGTCGTACTCGGCAACTGCGGGGTGACGTTCGCCCCCGTGGCCCCCGGTGGCCAAGAGATGCTGGCCGAGATGATGGAGTCAGTCGAGGACATCCCGGCCTCAAGCATCCTGGAGGGGTTGTCCTGGAACTGGGAAACGTACGGCGATTACCTCGACGAGTTGGACCGTCTCCCCAAGGGTCTGAACGTCGGGGGGATGGTCGGCCACTGTGCGGTTCGGCTAGCGGCCATGGGAGAGCGAGCCATGGACGAGACGCCAGCGGCCGCCGAGGACATCGAGGTCATGGCCACCATGGTCGACCAGGCGCTGGCTTCCGGTGCCCTGGGGTTTTCTACCTCGCGGACCCTGTTACATACGGTGCCCGACGGGCGATACGTCCCGGGCACCAAGGCCTCAGCCGACGAGTTGATGGCCTTTGCCGACGTGCTGCGTCACCGGGGTGGGATCTTTGAGGTAGCTCCCGCCTACGTGGACATTGGCAACGGGTCGGAGGACCCGGTACAGGACGAGGTCGGGCTGTATGCCGACATCAGCCGAGCGGGAGACTGCGACGTCTCAATGGCCCTGACCCAAGTTGATGCCGCCCCAGACCTCCACCGGAATGTCCTGGCCGCCGTAGACCGCGAGAACGCCGCTGGAGCCCGCCTCCGACCCCAGACCACGTCTCGCCAGATAGGGATCCTGTTCGGGCTGGATGGCCGAACCCCGTTCGACCGTTGGGGCTCCTGGCAGAGCCTGGCCGACCTCCCCCTAGGGGAGCGGGTGGCTCGCCTGCGCGACCCAGTTTCCCGGGCCACCCTGCTGGCCGATGCTGAGCGGTCGGTGTCCGACAACCGAATCGACTGGAACCGCATCTACCCGCTGAGCGACCGGCCGGTCCGTCACGTCTTCACCCCCGAGGACAGCGTCGCAGCCATCGCCTCTCAACGCCAGATGTCGGTGGCCGAAGCGATCCTGGATCTTCTCGTCGAGATGGACGGACGACGGATCCTCACATGGCCGATCCTGAATCAGGACCTCGACGAGGTGCTGGACATGCTGTCCCGTCCCCATGTGACCCTCGGTTTGGCCGATGCGGGCGCCCACGCCACCCTCATCATGGATGCCAGCCAGCCCACCTTCTTCCTCACCCACTGGATGCGCGACGAGGGGCGCTTCACCCTGGAGGATGCTGTCCGGCGCCTGACCTCCGAACCAGCCGACCTATTCGGCGTCTCCGATCGGGGCCGGCTTGTCGCCGGAGGTTTTGCCGACATCAACGTGATCGACCTCGAAGGCCTGGCCCTCGGCTACCCAGAGATGGCCCACGACTTCCCAGGCGGTGCTCCCCGTTGGATCCAGGGCGCCAACGGCTACCGACAGACGCTGGTCAACGGCGAGGTCTTCCTGCAGAGCGGCCAGCACACCGGCGTTCTGGCTGGTCGGACGGTCCGCCTCTGAAGCGGGGCACGCTAGACCCCCTCAAGGATTGAACCCCCGAGGGTGGGGTGAGGGCGACATCAGAACCCCAAGGTGTAGATGCGCACAACCGTCTGTTTCCTTTATATGACCTGCTCCAGAGAGCGGTCAGCGGAAGTCACGGGACCGGGCCGGGAGTCGCACCCCTAGGGTCTCGATCCGCTCAGCTACCACGTTGACCACCCCTTCGACGGCCTCCACCCTCCCCCGGACGACGAGTGCCGAGGCGGTCACCACGTCGCGGTACCGCACCCAGCAGCCTGGCGAGACGATCACGTTGATCAGACCGGTTTCGTCCTCCAGGTTCACGAAGGTCACCCCACCAGCTGTGTGGGGGCGTTGCCGATGGGTCACCACCCCAGCCACCCGGACCCGGGCCCCGTTGGCCACAGCCCGGAGGTCCACCGCGGTGATCACCCCATCGGCCGACAACTCATCGCGCATAAAGCGCGTGGGATGCCCGTCCGGTGAGACCCCGGTCGCCCACAGGTCGGCCCGGGCCTGTTCCGGCTCGGCCATAGCGGGGAGAGGCGGAGGCACGGTGCCGGTGACCACCCCGGCCAGGCGGTCCGGCCCTGTGGCCGCCAGGGCGCCTGCCGTCCACAGAGCCTCTCGTCGTCCCGCATCGAAACAGGCGAAAGCACCGGCGGTGGCCAGTGCCTCCATAGCCGGTCGCCCTGGGTCGATCCGCCGCTGGAGATCCTCGATCGAGTCATAGGGCTGACCCGCGGCGATGGCCTCGGCCAGGTCCCTTCCGATAGCACGAACCGACCCGAACCCCATCCGCAGCGCCGGACCCCCGGCCTCCTCCGACCCGGAGCCCTCCAACGATGCCCCTTCCAGTAAGGCACGTGCTCCGGACCGGTTTAGGTCGGGGGTCCGGACCTGGACCCCGTGGCGGCGGGCGTCCTGGACCAGGGAGTGCGGCGAGTAGAAGCCCATGGGCTGGGCGTTCAGGAGCCCGGCGCAGAAAGCCGCCGGGTGGTGGTACTTCAACCAGCAACTGGCATAGACGAGGTGGGCGAACGACACGGCGTGGCTCTCTGGGAACCCGTAGTCGGCGAAGGCAGCCAACTTCTGCCAGACCTGCTCGGCCACGTCGGCCACCACCCCCCGGCCACCCGCCCCGGCCAGGAACCGATGGTGGAGGGCCTCCATCCGATCGTGGCTTCGCTTGGATCCCATGGCCTGGCGGAGGCGGTCAGCCTCGGTAGCCGTGAAGCCGGCCACGTCGATGGCCAGCTGCATGAGCTGCTCTTGGAACAGCGGGATGCCCAGGGTCTTGGAGAGGGCGTTCTCGCACAGGGGATGCAGGTAGGTGACCGGCTCACGGCCATTCCGTCGCCGGATGTAGGGGTGCACCGACCCTCCCTGGATCGGGCCCGGCCGGATCAGGGCGATCTCCACCACCAGGTCGTAGAAGTGACGGGGACGCAACCGGGGCAGGGTGGCCATCTGGGCCCGGCTCTCGATCTGGAACACGCCAATGGTGTCCGCGGCACAGATCATGTCGTAGACATCGCCGTCCTGGGGCAGGCGGGCCAGGTCGACCTCGATCCCCTGGTGGGCGGCCACCAGGTCCACCGTGTGGTGCAGGGCGCTGAGCATCCCCAGCCCCAGGAGGTCGAACTTGACAAGACCAACCGCCGCACAGTCGTCCTTGTCCCACTGGAGCACGCTGCGGTCCACCATGCGCCCCCACTCCACCGGGCACACCTCGGCCATGGGGCGGTCGCAGACCACCATGCCCCCCGAATGGATACCGAGGTGGCGGGGGACGTCGCTTAGTTCATCGGCCAGGATGGCCACGTCGTCCGGCAGGCCCGTCTCCCCGGAATCCCTCTCCTTTCCGGGGGTGGGTTGGATCCGGGCCCGACGATCCAGACCCTTGGCGAAGGCATCCTGCTGGCCGGGGTCGTAGCCCAGCGCCCGGGCTACGTCACGCACCGCTGACCGGGGCCGGTAGGTAATGACGTTGGCCACTTGGGCGGCGTGCTGCCGGCCGTAGCGGTCGTAGACGTACTGGATGACTTCCTCGCGTCGACCGCTCTCGATGTCCAGGTCTATGTCCGGCGGGCCCTCGCGTTCCGGAGAGAGAAAGCGTTCGAACAGCAGGCCTAGACCCACGGCATCGGCGTTGGTGATACCCAGCGCATAACAGACAGCGGAGTTGGCCGCCGATCCCCGGCCCTGGCAGTAGATGTCGGACCGGTGACAGAAGGACACGATGTCGTGCACGACGAGGAAGTAGCCCGGGAAACCCAACTCGCCGATGATGCCCAACTCCCGGTCAACCTGGGTCCACGCCCCGACCACCCGTTCGGCGTCGCGGGGCCCGTATCGGTCAGTGGCTCCGGCGGTGGCCAGCCGTCGGAGGAGGCCCATCTCGTCGAGCCCGTCGGGACACGGATACGGCGGCAGACCGGGAGCCACCAGCCCGAGGTCGAAGGCGCAGCGGCGCCCTAACTCGTCGGCGGCGGCCACCACGCCCGGCCATCGGGCGAAGCGGTGGGCCTGCTCGGCCCCCGAACGAAGGTGGGCCGTGCCGGCCGCCGGAAGCCACCCATCTAGCTCTTCCAGCGGCTGTCGGGCCCGTATAGCGGCCATCGTGGTAGCCAGTCGGCGGCGGGCCGGCCGGTGGTAGTGGACGTTGTTGGTGGCCACCAGACCCACTCCAGCAGCGGTGGCTAGATCGGCCAGGGCATCATTGCGCTCGACGTCCAGTGGGTGCCCGTGGTCCCAGAGTTCGACCACCACCTGATCACGGCCGAACCGGTCCACCAGGTCGTCCAGTGCCCGACGGGCCGCCGCCGGACCGTCGGCCTCCAACGCTGCGGGAACAGCTCCCTTGCGGCAACCAGTGAGCACTGTCCAGTGGGGATCGGCGCCGGCCAGTTCGGCCAGACGGTCCGACGAGAGTCGGGGTCGACCCTTCCCCCCGGCCAGTTGGGACTCGGCAATGGCCGTTCCCAGCCGGGCGTAGCCGATTGGATTGGCAGCCAGGACGACAAGATGGGTGGCCGCCGGGTCAGGCGTCCCGGTTCGAGCCGATCGCGTGGCCGACCCGTTGGTGGAGGGCACGTCGAGGGAAAGCTCACTGCCGAAGACAGTGGGCAGGCCATGGGTCCGGGCGGCCTCGGCGAACCGCACTACCCCATAGAAGCCGTCGTGGTCGGTGAGCGCCAGGGCACTTAGCCCGAGGCGTACCGCCTCGGCTACCAACTCGTCGGGTGACGAGGCCCCATCGAGGAAGCTGAAGTGGGAGTGGCAGTGAAGTTCCGCGTAGGGAGGGCCCGTTTCGCCCTTCGGAGTCTGGTCGACAGAAGAGTCGACAGAAGAGGAGGGTCCGACGGGAGACCGTGGTCCGGTAGGCGCCGGTGGGGGCGTCCAACGAGGGGCCGGAGCGAAGGGGCGATCCGATAGGCAACCTTCCAACTCTCGCCACGGCATCCCGGAGTTGGACCAGTCCATGTTCGAACAGTATCGAACACTTGTTCGATACTCAACTGGCTGATGGGGCCGTCCTCGGAGGACAGTGGATCTACTCGACGAGCCCCTTGACTAGGGCATCGACCTCCGGGCCACAGTCACTCAGGTCACCGTCGGCGATGCACGGCTGGCCCAGAAGTTGGGCCACCAGATTGGCACCTAGGCCACCAAACATCCCCGCAGTGGTGCTGGGCGGCGGCACCGTGGTGGTGGGAGCCGCCGTAGTCGTCGGCCCTGCTGTGGTGGTGGGAGCCGCCGTAGTCGTCGGCGCTGCCGTGGTCGTGGTGGTCGTGGTGGTCGTGGTAGTGGTCGTGGTGGTGGGTGGCGCCGGGACGGCATCGACGGACAAGCCCCGGACCGCATTCTCGGCCAGGTGGGCCTCCCGCGTCCCCGGTCCGTACCAGCCGTCGGCCTCGACGCCCAACACTGTCTGGAGCAGCACGGCTTCCGTGCTCCGACCCCAGACATAGGAGGCGGTAAGCACCGCCTCCTCGTCCACCGGCGCCGCGGTGGTCGTGGTCGTCGTCGCGGGCGGAACCGTGGTAGTCGCTGCAGCAATCGGCGAAACGGTGGTGGTCCCCGGTGCGGCGGTAGTGGTGGGCATAACGGTGGTCGCCGGAATCGTCGGGGTCGGCAGCGCAGGCGACGGCGATGCGGACGGCGGGTAGAGCACCGGTCGCATCGAGGGCTCGGCAACGCGCGCGGCGACCACCACGCCCGCCCCCACGAGGGCGAGCGCGAGCACCAGATCAACCACTCGACGAGTCACCCCCCCAGCCTCGCATCGCGTCGCCTCCGAACCGTGGCACCCCGACCAATCCGTGACGCGACATCCGTCACTCCCGACCAGCCTCGATGTTGACATTTTGTCAATCTCACTGACCCAGAATGGCTAACCTGCGTCCATGAGCAGTTCTTCCAACGCCATCTCCAGTGGCAACTCGAGCGTAGGTATCGGCTCGTTTGACGCCGTCGAGTTCGACCCCGCTACCTTCGATCCGGCCCGGTTCGGCCTGGCCACCGGCATTGTCGACGAGGTCGGCTACCAGCGGAGCGTCGAACGTTTCCGCACCCAGGGCATCGCGCTTCCCACGTTTGCCCAGATGGGGGATCCGTCGACCATCCCCGACGCCATCCGAGCCTCCTTGGCCGGCGTGGATCGCAATGCGGCCGATGCCCGCAACCTCTACCGGGTCCATTGGTACAACGACCTGCACGGCGGCCTGGTCGACGTCCCCGAACACGTCGTCCTGACGCCCGAGATGACCGGCGTCCCGTCGCCCATCATCGTGGCCTTCGGCAACCGCTTCCCGATGATCGGCGCTCACAAGGTGCTGGCGGCCTACGCCTGTCTGGTGCCCCGGATCGTCACCGGCGAGTACGACCCGACTCTCCACCGAGCCATCTGGCCGTCCACGGGCAACTACGCCCGGGGCGGCGTGGCCATCTCTCGTCTCATGGGCTGTCGCGGCGTGGCCGTGCTGCCCGAGAACATGAGTCGTGAACGATTTGAGTGGCTGGAGGAGTGGATTGCCGATCCGGGCGACGTGATCCGAACCACCGGTTCAGAGAGCAACGTCAAGGAGATCTACGACGCCTGCGACGAGCTGGCGAAAGATCCCGGCAACTTCATCCTCAACCAGTTCACCGAGTTCGCCAACCACGTCGGCCATCACGAGGTGACCGGCCGGGCCCTCGAGCACCTCTACCTCCATCACGCCGCCCAGCACCCCGGGCTCCGACTGGCCGGCTACGTGGCCGCCTCGGGTTCGTCGGGCACCCTGGCCGCCGGCGAGAGACTCAAGGCCGACCACGGTGCCCGTATCGCGGCGGTCGAAGCCGTCGAATGCCCGACCATGCTCTACAACGGCTATGGAGAGCACAACATTCAGGGCATCGGCGACAAGCACATCCCGTTCATCCACAACGTCACCAACACCGACGTGGTCGTGGGCGTCTCGGACCGGGCGTGCGACGAGTTGGGGGTGGCCTTCGCCAGCCCCGAGGGGCGTGCCCACCTGTCGGCCGCCGGCGTGGACGACGCGGTGCTCAACACTCTGGGCCACTTCGGCCTGTCCAGCCTCTGCAACGTCATAGCGTCCATCAAGGTGTCCCGTGAGTTGGACCTGGGCCCCGACGACGCCCTGGTCACCGTGGCCACCGACGGCGGCGAAATGTACGGCAGCGAGCGCGAGTCGATGATGGCCGGCCGATACGCCGCCGGATTCAGCGGCGCAGAAGCCGGGACGGCCATCGACACTCACCTCCTCGGGGCCGACACCGACCACGTCGAGGTCCTGACCGAGACGGGTCGCAACCGGATCTTCAACCTCGCCTATTACACGTGGGTCGAACAGCACGGCGTCGACTTCGCCGACTTCGAGGTGCGACGCAACCAGGACTTCTGGCGACACATCCAAACCTTCGCTCCGTCGTGGGACACCATGATCGACGAGTTCAACGGCCGCACCGGGGTGCTGGCCGACTGATCGGGGACGATCCCTTGAGTCCCGTCCCTGTCGGCCGGCCTCCTGGCTGGCTCGGGGCACCTCCCAGCGCCACCTGGCCCGAGTTGGGCGCCCTCCCGACTGGCCGTCTGACCGACGACACCAACCCGTTCGTCGCGTTCCGGACACTGCTCTGGTCACACCACCGGGCCATCGCCGCGGGCTGGTCCGATACCCGATACGTGGACACCGTCCGTCGCTTCGACGACGCGGTGGCCGCCGTCGACGGCCACGGTTTCCGGACCACCCCGCTGGTTCGACAGATCGCGCTGGCCGATGCCATCGGCCAGACGGGCGGCATCTGGGCCAAGGACGAGACGGGCAACGTGTCAGGCAGCCACAAGGCCCGCCACCTGTTCGGACTGGCCCTCCACCTACTTGTCGACGAGGTTCCCACCGATACAACCCTGGCCATCTCCTCGTGCGGGAATGCTGCGCTGGCCGCCGCCATCGTGGCCCGGGCCGCCGGTCGCCCGCTGGCCGTCCACGTACCGACGTGGGCCGACATCACGGTTCTGGATCGCCTCGACGACCTCGGGGCCGACGTCCGGGTCTGCCAGCGTCGCGACGGCGAGGCCGGCGATCCGTGCATCCTGCGGTTCCGGGAGTTGGTGGCCACCGGTGCCGTGCCGTTCACCTGCCAGGGTATCGAGGCCCCGTGGACCATCGATGGTGGTCGCACCTTGGGATTCGAGTTGGTTGCCGGCCTCACGGCCCACGACCGCTCCCCCACCCGACTCCTCGTCCAGGTAGGTGGCGCCGCCTTGGCTAGCAGCATCGTCCAGGCCCTGACCGATGCCGTGGATCTCGGTGGGTCCGACGTCCTCCCGGGCGGCCGGCCGCCGTTGGTCGCCGTCCAGACCGAAGGCTGTGCGCCGCTGGCTCGAGCCTTCAACCGGGTCGCCGACGCCGACGACCCCGTAGCCGCCTTGGCTCAGCATGATGGACCCCATATGTGGCCATGGGACGATCCAGGTTCGGCCGCCACCGGAATCCTCGATGACGTCGCCTACGACTGGCGGCCCGTGGTGCACGACATGTTGCTCGGGCCGGTTCCCGGCGGTCCCGTCGTAGCCCTCGAGACCGACGTGGTCGAGGCCCACCGACTGGTCAGAACCCACACCTCGGTGCCTGCCGATCCCACCGGCACAGCGGGTCTCGCCGGGCTGCTTGCCGCACGACGCGACGGCTGCATCGAGGCCGACGAGGAGGTCGTGATCCTGCTCACCGGAGTCGAACGGGCCCTGACAGGGCCCCCCTCCTGACGGCACCCCAGAAGTCGGGGGGAGGGCTTCAGCGCTCCTCGCGGCGGTAGGCGATGCCTAGTGCCGCCGGTGCGGGAGAGGGCCGATTTCGCGACCGGATCGAGATGACCACCAGGACGCTGATGGTCAGCAGGTAGGGAAGCATCGACAGAAGGATCGGCGAAAAGTCCACGCCGAAGGTCTGCAACCGGGTCTTAAGCGCCAGCGTCAGCCCGAACAGGAGCGCCCCGACCGCAACTCGGCCCGGACGCCACGCTCCAAAGATGACCAGCGCGACGGCGATCCAGCCCCGTCCGGCCACGATGCCGTCAGCCCACTGGGGGGTAAGCGAGAGCGTCAGGTAGGCGCCCGACGCTCCGGCTAGTCCACCGCCCGTGGCGACCGCCGCCAGGCGGATACCAACCACCGAATGGCCAGCGGCATCCGCGGTGGATGCCGACTCGCCGGCGGCTCGGACGGCCAGGCCGAGGCGGGTGCGCCACAGAACGAACCAGGTCACGAAGCCCGTGATGACCGCCAGGTAGACGAACGGCGACTGGGCGAACAGGATCGGCCCAGCCCACGGGATATCCGACAACGGGCCCCAGTCCACGGAAACCATCTCGGCCCCCGCCGGCTCGCCGACCGAACCACGCCCCACAAAGGCAGCCAGGCCGAGGCCGAGGATGGTTAGCGAGAGCCCGGAGACCACCTGTTCGGCACCCAGCACCACGGTGAAAAACCCGTGGAGCAGGCCGATCATCGCTCCGGCGGCCACCGCTGCCACCAGGGCCACCCACGGGTTGCCGGTCTGGAGGGCGACGACGAAGCCCGTGACCGCACCCATGGCCATCATCCCTTCCACTCCGAGGTTCAGGATCCCTGCCTTCTCGGCAATCATCTCGCCCAGGGCGGCTAGGTAGAGCAGAGCACCGAATGACACCGTGGCCTCGAACAACCCGATCAGCGAGGCCTCGTTCACGACGTCACCTCCGTCGTGTCGCCGGCCACCATCTCGACCCGGTATCGGCTCAACACCCCGGCAGCGATAGCGCCGAACAAGATCAAGGCCTGGAGGATCGTCGACACCGATGACGAGACGCCCATGGTCTGGATGCTTTGTCCGCCGATCTGCACGGCCCCGAACAACACGGCCACCGCTGCGACGCCCGACGGTCTCATCAGTGCCAGCGCGGCCACGATGATGCCGGCGAACCCGAAGCCGTTGGACAGGCTTTCGGTGATCCGATCAGAGGTGCCACTTAGCTCGATGCCTCCAGCGAATCCGGCCACACCACCGGAAAGGACGAGGACCGTCAGGATCTTGCGTTCCAGCGAGATCCCGGCATAGCGGGCCGTAGCCCCCGAGGATCCGGCGACTCGCAACTCGTAGCCCCACGCGGTGCGGCTGGACGCCACACCAAACAGAAGGATCACGATGGCAGCCAGCACCACCCCGACGTGGGCTCGCTCGAACAGGCCGGGCAGCCGGGCGTTGTCGGACAGCATCGGGGCCAGGGGGAAGTTGTGGGAGTCGGGGTCCTTCCACCGACCGTGAACCAGCCACTGGACGAGACGGATGGCCACCTCGTTGAGCATGAGGGTGGTGATGATCTCGTTGACGCCAATCCGGGCCCGGGCAATGGCCGGACCGAGGGCCAGCAGGCCGCCACCGAGGATGGCGGCGGCGAGCATGGCCGCGATGAGGAGGGGTGACGGCCACTCCCCGCCAACCCGAGCCACCCAGGCCGCACCGACGGCGCCAGCCATGATCTGGCCTTCAGCGCCGATGTTCCACAGGCCCATGGACCCAGCCACGGCCACCGCCAAACCGGCGAGGCCCAGCGGCACCGCCCGGTTGAGGGTCACCGACCAGGCCCGGGGGTCACCCAGGGAAGCCTCAAACATCCGCTCATAGACGCGCATCGGATCGTGGCCCGAGCCGACCAGCAGGACAATGCCCACCACGAGGGCCACGGCCAAGCCAATACCGAAGGCCAGTGGTTGGCCGCCCCGCAGCACCTGTTCACGGCGAACCAGCACCGGCCTCCCCGCCCGTCTTCCCATTGGCCGATTCATCGGTTGGCCACCTGATCATCGACCGGTACGGCATGACCGACCATCGCCTCGCCGATGGCGTGGCGTTCAGCGGTCGTCGGATCGAACTCGGCCACGATCCGACCGGCGTGGATCACGAGCAGGCGATCGGCCAGCGTCAACAACTCGTCGAGGTCCTCGGAGATGAGCAGGACCGCCGCGCCGGCGTCGCGCTCGCCCACCAGCAGGTCCTGGATGGCCTTCACCCCTTGAACGTCAAGCCCCCGGGTGGGTTGGGCGGCCACCACGACCCGAGGGCCGTCGACCAACTCTCGCCCAACCAGCAGACGTTGGAGGTTGCCGCCTGACAGCCCGGCGATCGGCTCGTCCAACGGGCCGGTACGCACGCCGAACTGATCGACGAGGTCCCTGCAGTGGCTGGTCGCCGCCCCGGAATCCAGGAACGGACCACGGCGGTGACGGCCGTAGGTCCGTAGCACCGCGTTGTCCGTCACGCTGAGTCGGGGCGCCAGGCCCACACCGAGGCGGTCCTCGGGGATGTAGCCCAACCCGTCTGCGAACCGCTGGCGCGGGGTGGCGTCCGTTCGGTCTTCACCGATCAGGTGGATCGTCCCCGACTCGACGGGCCGCAGACCGGCGATGCACTGGGTCAACTCACGTTGGCCATTGCCGGCTACCCCGGCGATACCCACAATCTCCCCCGAACGTACGGCGAGGTCCATGCCCTCGAGGCCGTTCAACCCACGATCGTCGAGGCACCGGAGATCACGCACCTCGAGACGGACTTCGCCGGCCTCGCGGAGAGGGGGCCGTTCGGTAATGACCGGGGACGCTCCGACCATGAGTCCAGCCAGTTCGGAGGCGTCGGTATCGGCCACTGATAGCGAGGCGGCCACCGTCTTCCCGCCCCGGAGCACGGTGGCCTCGTCGCAGAAGCCCATCACCTCGTGGAGCTTGTGGCTGATGAACACTACGGTGCGGCCGTCGTCAGCCATGTGGCGCAACACGGCGCCCAGTTCATCGGCCTCGCCCGGGGTGAGGACGGCCGTCGGCTCGTCCAGAATCAGGATTCTGGCGTCGCGCCACAACGCCTTGAGAATCTCGACCCGTTGGCGCTCGCCCATGGAGAGTTGCCAGACCGGCCGGTTGGGTTCGGTAGCCAGACCAAAGCGTTCGGCTAAAGCCCCGACCGCCAACTCGACGGCCGAGCGTCGCACGATTCGCTCGCAGGCCCCCAGCACGACATTCTCGGCCACCGTGAACGACGGCACGAGCCGGAACTCCTGGTGGACCATCCCCACCCCGGCAGCCAACGCGTCGGCCGGTGTGCGGAAGTGGTGGGCCATGCCGTCGATGCGGACGTCGCCCTCGTCAGGCCGGTAGACGCCTGACAGGACGTTCATCAGGGTCGACTTCCCGGCACCATTCTCGCCGAGAACAGCGTGCACGCTGCCCCGACGGACCCGCAGGTGGGCACCGGCATTGGCCACCACGCCGGGAAATCGCTTCCAGATGTCCCGTAGCTCAACGGCGGGTGGGCCATCAGCGGGCGCGACCCCATCTGGCTTCTCCGAGGTGTTGGCGAGGCCGGTCGGGTGCGGGGGTTCGGTCATCGGTGGTCCTGCGGTTCCAGTCTCGATAAATGGTCTCGACGAAAGGCCCTGCCGGGCGATCTCAAGTCGGACGTGACGGCGCCGGCGGGTCATCCCCGCCGGCGCCGCGTTCGTCTGGTCCCCCTTGGTAGGGGATGGACGTCAGGGTGAGAATCAGCCGGCGGAGCCGACGACCCCTTCGACGAAGACGCCGATTCCCAGCATGTCGCCGTCACTCATCGTCTCGCCAGCCGCCACGAGCACGCTGCCGTCCTGGGCGTTGATCGGACCCTGGAACGGATGGAACGAACCGTCAATGATCTGCTGCTTCCGTTCTGCCACCGCGGCGACCACGGATGCGTCCACGTCGCTGGCGATGGGCGCCAGGTCGACCGTGCCGTCAGCCATCGAACCCCAGTAGTAGCCACCCTCGTACGTGCCGGCCGTGGCCTGCCCGATGACCTCGGCGTAGCGCGGGCCCCAATCCCAGACCGGCGCCGTGAGGTGGGCCGCCGGAGCGTGGGCGCTCATATCAGAGTTGTAGGCCACCCAACGAGCGCCTGCGGCTTCGGCCTTCTCGCCGGCTGCCGTGGAGTCCTGATGCATGGCAATCACGTCGGCACCCTTGTCGAGCATCGCCTGGGCCGAGTCACCCTCGACCACCGGATCGAACCACGTGCTGGTCCAGACCACCTCGACCTGAGCGGCTGGGTTGATCTCACGGACACCAAGGGTGAAGGCGTTGATGCCCCGGATGACCTCGGGAATCGGGAAGGCCGCCACGTAGCCGATGAGGTTCGACGAGGTGGCTGAACCGGCGACCATGCCGGAGAGATAGCGGGGCTCGTACATGCGCCCGAAGCTGTTTCCGAAGTTGGTGCCGTTGGCCTTGTAACCCGAGATGTGGTCGAACACGACGTCGGGGAACTCGTCGGCGAGGGCTTCCATGTCGTCCATGTAACCAAACGAGGTGCCGAAGATGACGTTGTAGCCCTGATCAATGAAATCGCGAACGTGGTTGCCGAAGTCGGCGGTGCCCTCCGGCACGGCCTCTACATAAGCGGTCTCCACACCGGTCTCGGCTGCGGCCGCGGCTCGACCCTGGTCATGGGCGTAGGTCCACCCGGCATCTCCCACCGGTCCGACGTAGATGAAGGCCGCCTTGGTGGCGTCCTCATCATCGGATCCACAGGCCGTGGCCACCAAGGTAAGGCTCAGGACGACGGCCAACAGGCCGGCAATTCGGCGTCGCATCATTTCTCCCTCTGGCCGCCCCGGTCCGGGCCCACATGGCCCGTGGAGAGCCAGGACGGCTCGTCGGCGATCATTCCACGTTTCATCAATACGCGCCACAACAGGCGGAGAACCTGATCTGCGGCTCCGATCCGAAGGTCAACCGGCCACCGTGAGTTGCAGGCTGACCCGGGTGGCGCCGTTGGCCACCGCGGCACGGACCACTGCGTCGACTGCGTCCAGCACGGCGATCGTCTCACCTTCCACGGCGGTCCCGAAGGGGCCGACCTCGACATCCAACCCGGCTGCCTCGGCCACCGCGATGGCCGCCTTGACATGGGGGCCGGGGTCTCCCTCCACGAAGGGTTCGATGGTGAACTCGGCGACCGTCGACATGGACTCATCATGGCCCATGATTAGCGGTGCGTCAGTCCCAGAGGGCCCGGGCTCGCTGGGCCAGGTCTCGGTGGGCAGTCCGAAGATCCACCCCGGCGAGCTCTCCATCGGTCACCACGGCACGCCCCCCGACCAGAAGGTGGCGGACCCGACGATCCGGGCCCAGCACCAGTCCGGCCACCGGGTCGGCCATGTCGCCCAGGTCGTCGCCAGGCCACACCGCCAGATCGGCCCGCATGCCCACGGCGAGGCGACCGGTGTCGGCCATGCCCAGACAGTCCGCACCGCTTGTCGTGGCCATCTCCACCACATCGGCCGGCATCAAAGCATCGGGACGCCGCTCTCTCAATCGGGCGGTGTAGAGGGCCTGCCGGAGTTCGGGGAATAGTCCTCCAACTTCGTTGGACGCCACGCCATCGACGCCCAGACCCACCGGGCAGCCGGCGGCTCGCAGGTCGGCGACCCGGCACATGCCGGCGGCCAGTCGGGCGTTGGACGACGGACAGTGAGCGATGCCCGTGCCGGCCGAGCCCAGGCGGGCCATCTCGTCGTCGTCGATGTGGATGCCGTGGGCCAGCCACACGTCATCTCCCACCCAACCCCATTCATCGAGCATCTCCACGGGGCGTCGCCCAAACCGTTCCAGACAGTGCTCCTGTTCGGTAATGGTCTCGCACAAGTGGGTGTGAAGGCGTAGGCCGTAGCTTCGGGCCAACTCGGCGGACTCCACCATGAGTCCGGTGGTCACTGAGAACGGGCTGCACGGGGCGACGGTCACGAACACCATGTCGCCGTCGTGGTGGCGCGCGATCACCGACTCGGTAGAGGTCAGGATGGCGTCGCGGTCCTCGACCACGTGGTCTGGCGGTAGGCCGCCGGCACTCTCGCCGAGATCCATGGACCCCCGCGACAGGTGCAGGCGGATGCCGACGGTCCGGGCCGCATCGACAATGGCGTCAAACACCGTGTCGTCGCCGCCCGGCACCAGGTAGTGGTGGTCCGACGCGGTGGTGCAGCCGGTAGCCGCCAACTCACCTAGGCCGACTAACGCGGCAGCCCGTACGTCGTCGACCGAGAGCCGGCCCCACACCGGGTACAGCTCAACCAACCACTGGAAGAGGTCGCAACCGGTGGCCCGACCCCGGGTCATCCACTGGTACAAGTGGTGATGCGTGTTGACGAGACCAGCGGTGATGATGTCGCCTTCGCAGTGCACCTCCTTGTCGCCCGACTCCGGAGCCACGATGCCCACCGCGGTGATCCGACCATCCACAATGGCCACGTCGCCGGGGTGACGGGCACCCCGCAGGACCAGTCGATCCTCGGGCACCGATGAACCTTCTCGAGCGGGAAACGTGGTCATGGGGTCCAGTCGGCGAAGGTGTCGATCATCATCCGGACGTCGGGGCCCAGTGGATAGAGGATGGGGCAGGTGCAACCGTCGGCCATGTACTGGCCCACCTTTTCTCGGACCTCGTCGGGCGTGCCTGCCGCGCAGATCATCTGCACCACGTCGTCGGGCACCAGCTTTGAAGCGGCCTTCACCTGCTCGTGGGTGGCCGGCCAGGTCAGGACCCGACCGATCTCCTCGAGTAGCGATTCGGGCACACCGGAGGCCTTCATGATGTGGGGCTGCTGACCTAGGTACTGGGTGACCATGAGGCGGGCACCGTCGAGGGCCTCGGCCCTGGTCTCGGCCACCGAGCACACCACCAACTGGGGGCGGTCCAGGTCGTCGACCGAGCGGCCCACCCGGGCGGCCCCGTCTGCCAGGCGATCCATGGCCTTCCGGTTGTACTCGGGCGACACCAGATAGTTGAGCACGACACCGTCGGCGATCTCGCCGGTCAGTTCGAGCATCTTGTCACCCGTAGCACCGATGTAGATCGGCACGTCCTTCGGGCGACGCTGTTGGTACACGTAGTCCAACTCCACGCCGTCAAGGTGCACGAACTCGCCGTCGTAGGTGACTGTCTCGTCGGCCAGCAGAAGCCGGCACGCCTCGACGGTCTCCCGGATGGCGGTCAACGGTCTCCGACGCTGTACGCCGACCTTGCTGGCCAGTGGTTCCCACCACGCACCGATGCCCAGAATCATCCGACCAGGGGCCAGGTCGTCCAACGTCGAAAAGGTCGACGCCAGGCGGGCCGGGTTACGAGTCCAGCAGTCGACCACCCCCGAACCGATCTTGATGGTCTCGGTGCAGGTGGCAAAGGCCGCCATGGGGACCACGGCATCACGGACCAGTCTCGAGTCGGCCTGCCACACGGCTTCGAAGCCGCGTTGTTCGGCGTACGTGACGTACTGCATCGCCTCCGTAATGGGGTGTGCATCCTGCAGGTAGATAGCCAGTCGGGTCATGTTGCTTCCTCTCTCAGATCTCTTCGAGTCGACGGTGTAGGCGTACCGCCTGTTCGGCAGCCCGAGCCCGAACCTCGTCGGCGTCGACCCGGGTGGGTCGACCATCAGCCAGCACGACCGCGCCGTCGACCTCCACGGTGCGGGGACCGACCCCCGTGGTGAAGGCCAACCGCCAGGGGTCCATGTGCGGGTAATCCCAGGTCACCCGGTCGTTGCGGGCCTCGGGGAACAGATCCCAGCCGGTGGTCAACCACCCCCAGGCGGTCTCGGGCGAGGCGGTGACGTCGTCCTCGCGGTGGCGCACGTAGGCCACCCGGAACTCGTCGAGCATGTCGGCCCCGATGCCGTCGGTACCGAGTGCTACCGGGTTGGCGAACCGGGTCGGGCGGGCGTAACCCACCGAGTTGTTCATGTTCGACCGGGGGTTGTGCACGAAGGTCCCGGCCAGGCCATGGTCGTCGTCGAGATGCACACCGTGGACGAGTAGCCAGTCGTCGGTGGCTAGCGGCCGCAGGCGGTCGGCCGCTCCGACGTCGGCGGTCCCCTCGGCCACATGCACGTGGACGCCGACCCCCAGGTCGGCGGCAAGGCCGGCAGCCGCCTCGAGGCTGGCGTCGCTGCAGGTGAAGGCGGCGTGGATGCCCACCATGCCCCGACCACCGGCTCGCAGGTACCGCTCGTTCTCAGCCAGGCCTCGACGGGCTCCGTCGGCGCCGTGACGGTCGGTGATCCCGTAGGTGCACGAGACCCGGACGCCCACCTCGGCACACGCCTCGGCAATGACGTCGAGTGACCCGTCGATGGCCTCGGGTGATTCGTGGTGGTCGATGATCGCCGTGCAACCACGCTCCAGGGCCTCCACCGCACCGAGCATGGCCGACCAGCGGATCGATTCCAGGTCCAGTGCCCGGTCGAGTCGCCACCAGACCAACTCCAGGATGTCGGTGAAGCCGGCCGGCGTGCGGGGTGGGGCGGGCATGCCCCGAGCGAGCGACGAGTACAGGTGGTGGTGCGCGCAGACCAGGCCCGGGCTCGTCGCTCCGTCTGCGGCATCCACGGGACTCAGCGTCCGTCCCAGTCGGCCCAGTGCTCCTGCTGGTCCGGTGCCGCCATGGGTAACGAGTGGCGCCACATCCCGTCGTGGGCGTGGAGGGCCGCGGCGACCGCCCCGGCGGTCGGGACGAGACCGATCTCGCCCACGCCTTTAATCCCGTAGGGGGCGTCGGGCTGGGGTGACTCGACGAGGCGCACGTCGACGTCAGGCATGTCCTTGGGGCGGATGATCCCGAGACTGCGCAGGGTCTCGTTGCGTGGGCGGGCCTCGTCGTCGGCCGGGAACCCCTCGGTGAGGGCATACCCGAGACCCATGTGCACCGCGCCCTCCACCTGGCCTTCGCACAGCATCGGGTTGACGGCCCGGCCCACGTCGTGGGCAGCCACCACCCGGTCGACATCGCCCGACTCCGGGTCGAGCACGACCAGTTGGGCGGCGTAGCCGAACGTGGAGTGGATGATCGGATTCTCGACACCGTCGTTGAGCGAGTTAGTCCAGTCGACCCGGTACTCCCCCTCATAGTCGACGCCGATCCGACAGCCGTCGGCCTTGGCATTGCGACAGGCGTCGGCCACCGATCCGGCGCCCATCAAGGTGCCCCGGCTGCCCGTGGTCTGTCCGGCACCCAGCTCCCGGGTGGTGTCGACAATCACGTCGATGCATTCCGGATCGATACCGAGCTCCTCGACGGCCACCTGCATGGCTACGGTGTCGACGCCCTGGCCCATCTCGGTCCAGCAGTGCCGCACCTCGACCCGGCCGTCGTCGCGGAAGTGCACAACGGCCCGCGCGACTTCCTTGAAGCCATTGCCTAGGCCCGAGTTCTTGAGGCCCAGGCCGAGACCGACCGGTCGGCCATCGGCCACCGCGTCGTCGTAGGCGTCCTTCACTTCGTCCAGGCACGCCCGGGCCCCTAGGCAGCCGTCGTCCATGATCTGACCCGGCCCCCACACCACTCCCGGGGAAATGACGTTGCGGCTGCGGATCTCCCAGCCGGAGATACCGGCCTTCTCGGCGAGGCGATCTAGCACGCCCTCCATGGCGAACTGGGCCTGGTTGGCCCCGAAGCCCCTGAAGGCGCCACAGACCGGGCCGTTGGTTCGCACCGCGGTGGCCTCCACGTCGATGGTGGGCAACACGTAGGGGCCACTGGCGTGTCCGGCGGCTCGCTCCAGAACCTTCATGCCGACCGACGCATAGGGGCCAGAGTCACCGATCATCCGTACCCACAAGCCGGTCAACCTGCCGTCAGCATCACAGCCCGCCCGGTAGGCCATGCGGATCGGGTGGCGCTTGGGATGCATGAGGAGCGACTCCTCACGCGACAGCGTGCACTTGACGGGACGCCCGGTGACCCAGGCGGCGAGCGCCGCGTGGGCCTGGTTGGACATGTCCTCCTTACCGCCGAACGCCCCGCCATTGGACACCAGTTCCACGGTGATCCTCGATGTGTCGACGTCGAGGACCGAGGCGATCTGGTTGCGGTCGTCCCACACGCCCTGGCCACCGGAGTACACGTACAAGCCGGGCTGGTCCTCGCTCCCCTCCCCGGACGGGTCGTCGCCGGGAAGGACCGTGGGTACGGCGAGGGTCGACTCGGGCTCCACGAAGGCGTGTTCGATGCGTTGGGTCTGGAAGACCTCCTCGACCACGTGGGCGGACCCGGCCAGCGCGGCCTCTACGTCACCGCGGGCATAGGTCGAGACCGAGAGCACGTTGCCGTCCAGTTCCCAGACGGCGTCCTCGTCGGCGGCCACCGCCACCACCGGGTCGCTGTACACGGTCAGCGGCACCTGCTCGACGGTCACCATCTCGGCGGCCCGGCGAGCTGTCTCACGGTCGTCGGCCACCACCACGGCCAGCACGTCGCCGAGGTACGAGGTGCGCCCCCCCTCGGGGATCATCACCGGCCAGTCGGTGTGGATGATGCCGACCCGACGGGCTCCGGGGATGTCGTCCGCCGTGAGCACCCGATGGACGCCGTCGATCGCCTCAGCGGCCGAGGTGTCGATGCGTACGATGTCGGCCCGGGCATGGTCGGCCAACCGCAGTGCCGCGTGTAGCAGACCCTCGGGGAAGAGGTCGTCGACGTAGGGTCGATCGCCGAGGGAGAGTTCGCAGGCCTCCAACTTGATGCCGCTGGATCCCACGCCTCCGCGGGGCAGGGGTACCGGCACCTCGCCGGCGGCCAGGGACTCCACGGCGTCGAGAATCTTCACGTAGCCGGTGCAGCGACATAGGTGGGCGCCCAGGTGCCGGGCCGCGTCGTCGCGTTCCAATGCCTTTCCCTTACTGGATGCCTTATCCAGTAGCGCCTTGGTCCGCATGACGATGCCCGGGGTGCAAAAGCCGCACTGCAGAGCGCCGTGGGCGGCGAACGTCATGGCGTACCGCTGCCGCTCGTCCTCGTCGAGACCCTCCAGCGTGGTGATCGACGCACCGTCGGCCTTGTCCATGGACGTCTGGCACGACACCCGCGCCTTGCCGTCCACCAGAACCGTGCAACAACCGCACTGACCGGAGGGTGAGCAACCGTCCTTGGGTGAGGTCACCCCCAGTTCGTCGCGTAGCGCGGCCAGCAGATGGGGGTGGTCGACCGAGGCTTCCACCGTCGTGCCGTTCAGGTCGAAGGTCGTCACGACCGGTCCCCCTCATCTCGTTTCCGGTCGGCCTGATCGTTCAGGGCGCCCTGCACGTGAGCAGGTACCTCGGGGCCCCGCTGGGTGGTGATGCGGCCGTAGACCTCGGGGCGGCGGTACCGGTCGAAGTCGAAGAGTGTTTCGGTGAACTTGGCGCACAGGTCCAGGTCGACGGTGGCCACCACCAACTCATCGCCCACCGTTGTCGCTGCTGCCCGGACCTCGCCCGACGGGGCGATGATGGCGCTCTCGCCCAACAGGTCGCAGCCCTCTTCGCACCCGGCCTTGGCCACGCCGACCACCCACATGCCGTTCTGGTAGGCGCCGGACTGGAGCACCAACCCGTTGTGGAAGCCCTGAAGACGGTCCTGGTCGGGATCGGGGGCGTAGTGGATCGGCGTGTTGTAGCCGATGAGGGCGAGCTCGCAGCCTTGGAGGCCCAGCACCCGGTAGGTCTCAGGCCATCGCCGGTCGTTGCAGATGGCCATGCCAACAACCCCACCGAACGCACCGTGCACGTCGAATCCATCGCCGGCCTCGAAGTAGTAGCGCTCCAGGTGCTGGAAGGCCCGCCAAGGCTCATGGTCCTCATGGCCGGGGAGGTGGACCTTGCGGTAGCGACCCACGACGGTGCCGTCTCGTTCCACGAGGATCGCCGTGTTGTAGCGGTGCCCGTCGGGCGTGAGTTCGGCATACCCGAGGTGGAAGCCCACGCCGAGGCGACGGGCCTCATCGAACAGGGGTTGCGTCTCGGGGCCGGGCATCTCGGTCTCGTAGAACCGGTCGGCTTCAGCCAGGTCGTCGACCCACCACCGCGGAAAGAAGGTCGTCAGGGTGAGTTCAGGAAACACCACCAGGTCGCACCCGGCCTCGGCTCCTTCGCGGAGCAGGCCGATGAGTCGCTCGACGACCATCGTTCGGGTGTCGGCCAACTGGATGGGGCCGACCTGGGCGGCCCCGATGGTGAGGGAGCGCGTCATCGGTCTAGTGGATCCTGGTCGAGGGCGAGGATGGTCTGGAGCAGGACATCGGCCCCGGCCACCAGGTCGGCCGGGTCGGTGTGCTCGGCTGGATTGTGGCTGATCCCGTCGCGGCTGGGCACGAAGACCATGCCGGTCGGGCACACGCGGGCCAGCATCTGGGCGTCATGGCCGGCACCCGACGGCATCCGTCGGATCGAGTGGCCCAGATCGGTGGCCACCGAGGCCACCGTGTCGACCACCCGGTTATCGAAGGCCACCGGTTCGAAGCGGGCCAGCGTGCGTTGGGCGACGGTTACGCCTTCAGCCGCCGCGGCTTCGGCCACGAAGCAGGCCAGGTCGGACTCGGCTTCCTGAAGGAGGGCCTCGTCGGTGTTGCGAAGGTCCACGGTCATGGACGCCGAAGCGGCCACCACATTGATCAGGTTGGGGTTCAGTTCGATCCGGCCCACGGTGGCCACCTGTCGACCCTCCCCCATGGCGCCCATGCGAGTGGCCAGCTCACGCACGTGGGCTGTGACCTTGGCGGCCACGAAGGCCGGATCGTGGCGCAGGGCCATGGGGGTGGTCCCGGCGTGGTTGGACTGGCCGGTGATGGTCAGCTCGGTCCACGAGATGCCCTGAACGCCGGTCACCGCTCCGATGGTGACACCCTCGGCCTCGAGAACCGGGCCCTGTTCCACGTGTAGTTCTACGAAGGCCCGGGGTGATGGGCCGGGACACGGCGAAGTGCCCCGGTAGCCGATGCGATCCAGCTCGACGCCCACGACGGCACCGTCGATGCCCTCGATGTCGAGTGCTTCCTCGACGGCCATGCCGCCCACGTAGACAAGGCTGCCCAGCATGTCCGGCGGGAACCGGGCGCCCTCCTCGTCTGTGAAGAAACCCACGGCCACCGGATGCTCGGTTTCGATGGCATTGGTTTCAAGGGTCTCGATGACCTCCAGGCCGGCTAACACGCCGAGGTTCCCGTCGTAACGACCGCCGGTTTGGACGGTGTCAATGTGGCTACCCGTCATGGTCGGCGGCCCATCGATCCGTCCGGCCCGCACCCCGACCACGTTGCCGATCCCATCGATTGAGATGTCCAGACCCAGGTCACGCATCCACGTGACGACCAGGTCTCGGCCGGCCCGATCGTCGTCGGTCAGGGCGAGACGGCACGAGCCGCCACCATCGATGGGGCCGATGGCTGCCAGGTCCTTGATGCGTCGCATCAGGCGGTCACCGTCGATACGTAGTGCAGCGCTCCGGTCGCTGGTCATGCGATGACCTCCGCGGTCAACGCGTTGCCACCTAGGCAGATGTCGGGCGGCCGGATTGGTACTCGTGGCAGGGCGAGGCCGGTGGCGTCGCGGACGGCCGCGGCCACCGCTGCGGTCGATGAGATGGACGGCGGCTCACCGATTCCCTTGGCACCGAACGGGGCCCCGGGCTCGGGTTGTTCGATCAGAGCGGCCACCTCGAGGGGCGGCATGTCCAACGCCGTGGGGATCAGGTAGTCGGTGAACGAGGCGTTGCGTATGTGTCCGTTGGTGACCTGGACCTCCTCCATGACGGCTAGGCCCACGCCCTGGGCCGCTCCCCCCTCCAGTTGGCCGAGGGCTTGCAGCGGATGCAGCACACGGCCAACGTCCTGGGCGGTGGTCAGCTCGACGACCTTCACGAGCCCCAGGTCGGGATCGACATCGACGATGGCCCGGTGGGCCGAGACGGCGAACGAGACGTGGGCGTCACCCTGCCCGTCGCCATCGAGTGGTGACGTGGGGGCGTGACGGTGGACCACCTCGGCCTCTACCGGCTCGAAGGTCAACTCCTCAAGGGAGAGATCCAGGTCTCCGGTCAGCGACACGATCCGACCATCGGCCAGCACGAGGTCGTCGATCGACACGCCATGGGCGGTGGACACCCCGGCCAACAGCTCGCGGCGAACCGTCTCACAGGCCATCTGCACGGCCCCGCCGGACATCCAGGTCTGGCGGCTGGCCGACGTGGAGCCTGCCGAACCGATGGACGTTGTCTCGACCGGTGCCAGGACGACCTCGTCCACGCCCAACACCTCGCCGGCGATCTGACGGGCCAGGGTCACGAATCCCTGACCAACCTCGGCGCACGCACAGGTGATGGTGGCCACGCCGTGGTGGAGCACGCACCGCGCCGCACTCGAATCGTCGAAGCCCTCTGAGAACATCAGGTTCTTGAAGCCCACGGCCACCGCCTCGCCGCGAACCACATGCTGGGCATCCGCGGTTCGTCCGGCACCACCGGGGCGAGCCATGGGCTCGTCGGAACCGAGTGCGGCCGATGGGTGGCCGGCACACGCCCGGATCACCTCGGCCACCGGGAGCGTTCCGGCGATGACCTGGCCGGTGGCCAGACGGTCCCCCGGTTCCAGTGCGTTTCGCAGCCGGAGGGCCACGGGATCCATGTTCAGCGCGGCAGCCAGCCGATCCATCTGGGCCTCGTGGGCGAAGCAGGTCTGGACGGCGCCGAAGCCCCGCATGGCCCCGCACGGTGGGTTGTCGGTGCGGACCACCACACCCTCGATCTCGACCGATGGGACCATGTACGGGCCGGCGGCGAAGCAGGTGGCGTTGGCGATCACCGCACTGCTGGACGAGGCGTAGGCCCCACCGTCCAGCAAGAGGTGGGCCTCGACGCGCACGAGGTCTCCGTCGGTCGTGGCGTGGTGCCGGTACCACATCCGTGCTGGATGGCGATGCACGTGACCGTGGAAGCTCTCCTCGCGGCCGTAGGACATCTTCACCGGTCGCCCGGTGCGTAGCGCCAGCAGGCACAGGTGCACATGGAGGCTGAGGTCCTCTCGGGCACCGAACGCCCCGCCTACGCCGGCCAGTGTCAGGCGAACCTTCTCGTGGGGCAGATCGAGGCAGGCCGCCACCTGGTCGCGATCGACGTGCAGCCACTGGGTGGCCACGTACAGGTCGACGCCACCGTCGTCGTCAGGAACGGCCATGCCGGATTCCGGGCCGAGGAATGCCTGGTCCTGCATGCCCACCTCGTAGGTGCCCTCGACGGACACAAGGTCGTCACGGTCGGCGGCCGACTGGTCGCCATGACGCAGATGGATACGCCGTATGACGTTGCCGTCGGGATGGATCGGATCGGCGGTCTCAGCCAGCGCCGGATCCACCAAGGGCTCGGTGGGCTGCCAGTCCACGACAATGGCCGCTAGGGCACGGCGCGCCGTGTCGGGATGGTCGGCGGCCACCACGGCCACCGGCTCGCCCTCGTAACGCACCACGTCGCAGGCCAGCACCGGCTGGTCGCAATGCTCGAGTCCGAAGGTGGGGCTACCGGGCACGTCCTCATGGGTGAGGACGGCATGGACTCCGTCGATGGCCAGCGCCGAACTCGTGTCGAGGCCCCCGATCCGGGCCGCGGGGTGCGGCGACCGGAGCGTGGCGCCCCACAGCATCCGGTCGTGATGAAGGTCGCTGGAAAAGGCGAAGCCGCCGGTCACCTTGGGGACGCCGTCAGGGCGGGGTGCGTTCTCGCCTATCCGGGGGCCGCCCGACGTCCGGGCACCGGTCTCAACCACCGTCATGGGGTGGCCTCCGCCTGTCGGGCCGCGGCGGCCCGGTCGACAGCATCGAGGATCCGGCCGTAGCCAGTGCAGCGGCAGAGGTTGCCGGAGATGGCCTCGCGTACCGTGAGGTCGTCGGGCTTGGAATCGTCATCGAGTAGGGCGTCGACGGCCATCAGCAGACCGGGTGTGCAGAATCCGCACTGCACGGCGCCGGCGTCGAGGAACGCCTGCTGCACGTCGGAGAGGTCGCCTTCCGAGCCGAGGCCCTCGATGGTCACCACCTCGCGTCCGGCGGCCGCCTCGGCCAGCACCAGGCAACTACACACCGTCTCCCCGTCGAGGCGAACGGTGCACGAGCCGCACTCACCCTCCTCGCACGCATTCTTGGACCCGGCCAGACCCAAGCGCTCGCGCAGCACGAACAGCAGGCTCTCGCCGGCCACGGCATCGACTACCAAACGGTTTTCACCGTTGATGGACAGGGAGAAACCGTCCACGCTCGTCATGCCGTCACCGGTGCGGACCGGGGAAACGCCCGGAGGATGGCCCGGCGGGCCAGGACGCGCACGGCGTGTCGTCGGTACGCCGCAGAGCTGCGGTGGTCGTCGATGGGTCGGGCGGCATCGGCCACCAGGTCGGCGAAACGGTCCACGAGGTCGGAATCCGGAGAGGCCATGTTCTCGAAATCGAGCCGCTCGGCCACCAGCACCTCGGCTTCTACGGCCCGCAGCGGGACTGGAGCCACCGAACCGAGGGCCACCCGGACGTTGCGGCCCGGTCGGTCCACCACCAGGGCGAGGGAGGTCACGGCGATGACCATGGCGTTGCGGGTTCCCACCTTTAGGAACTCCTGGGGGCCGTCGAGGACCGGCACGCGGATGGCCGTGATGAGCTCGCCGGGGATCAGGGCGTTGGCCTTCACCCCGGTCACGAACTCGTCCAGCGGCAGCCGACGGGCTCCACCGGCTGACTGCAACTCGATCTCGGCGTCCAGTGCGGCAAGCACGGGCAGGGTGTCGCCGGCGGGTGACGCAGTGGCCAAGTTTCCGCCGAGGGTCGCCGCGTTGCGGATCTGCGGGGAGCCCACGGTGCGGGCTGCCTGGGCCAGAGCGGGCACCAACGAGGCGAGGGCCGGCTCGGCGAGGTCGGTGCACGTAGTCCCGGCGCCGAGGCATAGGACGTCAGCACGGTCGCCCTCGAGGCTCCATCCCCGGAGTTCAGGTATCCGATCTACGGCCACCACGTGGCCGATCGTGCGGACCCCACGGTTCACCTCGACCATGAGATCGGTGCCACCGGCCAGAACCAGTGCATCGGGGTGGGCAGCCAGGGACGCGCAGGCGTCGTCGATGGATGTCGCAATGGTCACCGGCACCCCAACATGCTGCCGTGCCGCGCCCCATTCGTCAACATTTTGTCAACTAAGTGGTCGGGGCTAGGGTGCCCCCGTGGCCACCTCCGACCCACTCCTGGACGCGCTACGGCCAGTCGTCGAGGCACTCGGGGGCACGCTGGTTCCACCGGCCGAAGCCGACGGCGAGGACGTCGAGGTCGTGTGGAATGGCGTCGTGGTTGCCGCCGTCCGCCGGCCCGACCCACACCTGGACCTACACAACGCCCTTCCCACCCTCATCGCCGAGGTCGAACACGACATGGGCCACCCGTGCGCCGAGATGGATCGCTCCCAGAAGCAGGAGGTCGTGGCGCTCCTCAACGAACGAGGAGCGTTCACCCTCCGTAAGTCCGTGGAGGACGTGGCCGAGGCGCTCGGGGTGAGCCGCTTCACCGTCTACAACTACCTGGAGCGCGCCGAAGCAGGCTAGATCGTGGGCCTCCGGTACGGTCCGCGGCCATGACCAGCCCATCCCTTCCCAAGTCCGATGCAGAGTTGGCACGGATCGACGCCGTCGGCCTGGCCGACCTAATCCGCAGCGGGCAACTCTCAGCGGTCGAGGCGGTGGAGGCCACCATCGACCGGATCGAACGCCTCGACGGTGATCTGAACGCGGTCATCCATGAGCAGTTCGACCAGTCCCTCGAGTTGGCGGCCTCACCCGACCTGCCCGACGGGCCGTTCCGAGGCGTACCCATGCTCATCAAGGACCTGTGGGCCACCGAGGCCGGGCAACCCCACCACGCCGGAATCCAGGCCCTCAAGGAAGCGGAATTCACCGGAGAAGTCGACTCGAATCTGGTCGCCCGCTACAAGCAGGCCGGCTTCGTCATCGTGGGCCGGACCAACACCCCTGAGCTGGGCCTCGTGGCCACCACCGAACCACATGCCTACGGGCCCAGCCGCAATCCGTGGAGCACCGACCACAGCACCGGAGGCTCGTCCGGGGGTGCAGCCGCCGCAGTGGCCGCCGGCATGCTCCCGGCCGCCCACGCCAGCGACGGGGGCGGGTCCATCCGGATCCCGGCCGCCATGTGCGGCCTGGTCGGCCTCAAGCCATCGCGGGGTCGGGTCTCCAATGGTCCAAGGGAGGAGTGGTCGTTCTCGTGCCAGCACGTGGTGAGCCATACCGTCCGTGACACGGCAGCCATCCTCGACGCCACGGCCATCCCGTTCGCCGGTGATGGCGTGGTGGCTCCCGATCATGGGCGGCCTTACGCCGGATGCGTGGACGCCGACCCGGGTCGCTTCCGGATCGGCCTCATGCCCGACAACCATCGCAACGAGACCCACCCTGACTGCGAGGCGGCCACCCGCCGCACCGCCGACCTGCTCTCCAACCTGGGCCACGAGGTGGTCGAGTCCCGGCCGGAGGCCTTCCTGCACCTCGGCGAACTCAAGGATCTGGCCTGGGCCTTCACCGTCAACTGGTCGGTGGGCGCCGTGGTCAGCCTGTCGATCCTCGGCGAACAGTTGGGTCGGACCGTCACCGCCGACGACGTCGAACCCGGAACCTGGGCCATGGCCCAGCGGGGCGATGGCTACAGCGGCCCCGACTTCTCCCGGGCCCAGTCCATTCTCGGCGGCTGGCGCCGCTCCATGGCGCAGTGGTGGAACGACTTTGACGTGTTGTTGACGCCAACCACTGCCCAGCCACCGGCCCGTATCGGCGAGCTCACGCCCACCGACGACGACCCCGTGCGAGGCTCGAAAAGATCGCTGCCCTATTCGGTGTACACGTCGCCGTTCAACTGCACCGGCCAGCCAGCCATCTCGCTGCCGCTCGGGTCATCGGACGGCCTACCCATCGGCGTCCAGTTGGTCGGCGCCTACGGCCGTGAGGACCAGTTGCTCTCCGTGGGTGGCCAGCTGGAGCGGGCCATCAACTGGTCGGCCCACCGGGCCCCCATCCACGCCTGATCCGGGCTCCGACGATTCGAGATATTCAGGCGTCTAGGACGGCGGTGCCAGCGCCCTGAAGGTCGACCACTGGAGGCTCGGTCGACCACGGGAAGTTGATCCACTGATCAGTGTGGCGCCAGACGTACTCGCAGTCGACCACCGACTGGGGCTTCTGGTACAGCACGGCAGAACGCACCTCGGCTACCGCTTCGGTTGCCGTCTCGTGCACCAGGGCCAACGTGTGGCCGGTGTCGGCTACATCATCGACGATCAGGATCTTCTTGTCACCCAGGTCCACCCAGTCGACATAGGGCGGCAGAATCACCGGAATGTCGAGACGCTCGTCGACGCCGGTGTAGTACTCGACGTTCATTACGTAGAGGTTCTTGACAGCCAGTGCGTAGCCCAGCGAGCCAGCCACGAAGAGGCCACCCCGGGCAATGGACAGAATCATGTCGGGCCTGTAGCCATCATCGGCCACCATCTGTGCCAGTTCGCGAACCGCCGTGCCGTAGATCGGCCAGTCCATCTCCTCGCGTACCGGTTCCTTCAGTTGGGGCTCCACTGCCACGTCCACTCCGTCCTCCGTGCTCGTGGCCGGGAAACCTACCCGTTGAGCGACCGATCGGCCGGTGCCGGGTCAGGGCGCCCGGGCATCAATCCCGGTCGTTGGTCACGAACTGTCAGTCATAGGTGGCGGCGACCGTCCACCGGCCGTCGGTCAGCACCACTAGGAAGGCCGTGCCGTCGGCCGTCACCACCTGAAGCCGGACCCGGCGGCGGCGTCGCAGGGGATCCCACCAACGTTCGTCGACCGGCCACGGCCCGGCCCATGCCACGACCCGCGCCCCCGGAGCCACAACCGGACGAGACCCGGCGGGTGGCTGCGGGACGATCAGACGGTCAGGCGGCGCCGAGAGCCTGCTTCGTCCATCCACACCTACCGGTGCCCCTGCGGCATCCACTACGTCGATGACCACCGGCTCGAGATGGACCGCCGCCGGGGACGGTCCCGGCAGGGCACCTGGCCAGGGCTCCACTTCCGGCTTCCCTCCCCTTCCCGGGCAGTTGACCGATCCGCCTTCCCCAAGCGGTTCGACGAACGGCGTGAGGACCACCCTGTCGTCGGGATCCCGGCCGCCCCGCCACTCCGGAATCCTCACCGACCCTGGACCCATCAACCCCACCACCCGGGCGCACGCCCGCCCGGCTCGCTCATCGGCTGCCGAGACCCCACCCCAGAACCCCAGCTGGCGGCCTGATGCCGGGACGATCTCATCGGGGGCCAACACCAACCGCGTGATGCCCGACGTGGGGCGAACCGCCGGAGGACCGTGCAACCATCCCTCCAACTGCCACCGGACCCTGTCAGCCACCGCGACCGAACCCAGCACCCCCTCGTCACGCCAACGGCGGGACACCCTTTGGCCGTGTTCGGTCTCGGCCTCGACCACCACCCGGGTACACGCCATCCCCCGAGCCGAAAGCCGCTCGTGGAGAGCCTCAGCGGCAGATCGGGCAGCAAAGGCGACCCGGTCGATTCGATCCACCGGTGGGTCGAAAGCCATTGACACCGCCAGGTCCGGTGGCGCTGGGCGATGACCCACCGGGCGGTCGTCGATCCCTGAAGCCAGACGGTGGGCGTCAAGGCCGTCGGTACCGAATCGGGCCAGCACATCGGCTACCGGGAGGGCGGCGAACGCCCCCAGGGTGGTCAGACCCAGGCGGATCAGGACGTCAACGAGGTCCGTGGACCCGTCCGCCGACCCAACTGACGACCCGACTGGTAGCAGCACCCCGACAGGGAGGGGGCCCAGGAAGGCCGGACTCCCACCCCGGGGAACGATCACCGAGTGCTCCGGAGCCGCCCCACCGCTACGGGCCGCCAAATCAGCGGCGAATGCGCCATCGGCCACCCCGATCTGACACCCCGGGCCCGTAGCCGTACCCACCGGCACCCCTGCTCCGATCCGAGCAACGGCGGCGTCCACCACCTCGGCGGTGTGGCGCACCAAGGCCGACTCCCCACCGAATAGTCGGACCGGACCCCGGACCCCGAACGAACATCGACCAGGTCGCCGGGCCTCCACCCACGGGGTAACCGTCCCGAGGGCCGAGACCACAGCTTCGAACCTCCGGGCCTCTTGGTCCTCGTCACGGGCTAGCACCCGGACTTCTGGGCAGAGGAACTGGGCCTCACGTCGACGCTGCCCCAGAGCCACCCCGACGGCCCGGGCCGGCCCGGTGGCCGCCACGACCCGCCCCGCCCCGAGCACCAGCGCCGATTCGTCGGAGGCCACCCCCAACGCGACCAAGGGCCAGTCGGGACAACCCACCACGAGGGTCCGACCAGCGGCCGAGATCACAGCCGACCCGCCCACCAGCGGAGGGTCACGGGTGAGCGGGAACGCCGCTCGGGCCCGGGAGGAGGAGCGTGTCCCGGCGTCCCTCCGTCGGGAGACCCCGACCGGTGACCGATACCTCCACCCGGCGGGACCGGAGACGGCCCTGCCCCCCGTGGGGCCCGTCCCAGACAGCCTCGTCGATCGAGAACCGGAGGTCCAGGCGGCCCGGCCAGTCGCCAACCAAACGGCCCACCCCGGGAGACCCCGACGACTCCGAGGACAGATTGACCAGCACTGACCCCCGCTCCCGACAACGGGCTGCCAGGCGTCGAACATCACCTATCGACGGCCGGTGCCTGGGCGAGACCAACACCAGGTCGACCGCCCCCACGAAGGTGGCCACCACCGGGGCCCACTGCTCCCGGCCCGGGGCGTCCACCACCACGAGACGTTCCAGTGCCACCCCGACCTCGGCCGCTGCGGCAAGGCCCAGGTCACCGTCACCGACCACCACAGCCCACGACCCGGTCCCGGTGGCCCGAGCCATCAGAGCGAGGGCCACCGACCGGGCCCCGGTGCCCGACACCTCCACGGTGACGCCCCGCCGGAGGCCGTCGGGCAGGAGGCCGTCGAGAGCCTCAAGCACCGGGAGGGCCCGATCCACGGCCAGCGTGGTCGTCCGGACCCGACGGGCTGCCTCGGCCAGAGACGGCACGGCCCACAGCACCGGCCTCGACCCGACCTTTCCCGGGGAGCTATCCCCCGGAAAGGCCTCTTCCGGTAACAGGTCATCGAAGGGCTCGGCTTCGGCTAGGAGGCTCTGGGGAAGGGGATGGGACACATCTCCAGTATCGAACATATGTTCGATTGAAGCAAGGGGTTCTCTTCCTCGGTCAACCCGTCATCAGGACCAGACCGAGCACCGTGTACACGACCATCACCATCAACAGCGGGTACTGGCTACGCAAGGCGATCGACGGCCGCCACGACTCAATCGAACGGTCGTGGGCCAGGAGCACCCCACCAAGGTGGCCGGCCACGATCGCCCCGAGTTGCACCCACCCCACGGTGACCGGGGAGACCCGAGTCCAGTTCACCGCGTCGCCGGCCGTACCGAATAGATCCCATCCCCTCCCATAGGGGTCTGACGCCCGGATTCCCAACTGCTGCCCCTCGAGGACCAACAGAGAGAAGTAGTGGGCCACGTGATAGCCGATCACGATGGGCAACAGCGAGTGACCGAAACGCGTCGAGAATCCCGCCCCACCGGTCAGATGATCTCCCAGCCGGGCCGCCATCTGCCAGGCAACAGCAATAACAACAACAACCCAGACGAGCCCCACCGTGCCTACCGCTGTGGCACCCCACCCGGTGTGGCCCGCCGAGACATCACCCCAGAACCGAGTCCTCGACACGCCGTCGAAGGCTGTCCCCCCTAGCACCACCAGGAGGAGTGCAACCTCCGATGGCCGGAGATCGTCTACCGCGGCACCCACCAGCGGGAGCCGAATGACCGGACGGCCGGTCTCCGGCGCCCGTCCAATCGGCGACAGTCGAGCCAACAGTCCGAACAGCACACCAAATCCCTCGGACCGCCGGGCCACACCGGTTCCCCACCGGAGGGCCATCCCCACCAGCGCCACCGTGTAACCAAGCCCCGCCCAACCCAGCACCCGGGGACGGGCTCCATCGTGGTACACGAGCTCGAGCCACAGAAACACTGCCACCGGGACCACGGCCATCCAGCCGTCGTACCGTCCGGCGAGTAGGACCTCTGTTCGTCCCTTCCGGCCGACTCGGAGCCGGTCGACAAACCGGAACGCCGCCTCCCACGGACTGACCGAGGACCACCACGGCCCGATCAGCACCACAATCATCGGCACGGCCACCCAGAAGGCCACGTACACCGTGACCGGAGCCAGATTGGCAGCCACATCGTCGACCCCTACCAGGCCGGCGGTGACCACGACCACCGCTCCGAATCCCACGATCCAACGCGCAGCGACCCCAACCGGGGCGCCGATCGACGCCAACCCCGACCCCACGACTCTCCCGACGGCCAACTCCCGGAGCCGTGGCCGATGCCACGCCAGTCCGAGGACGGCAAAGGAAACCAGCAGAGCCGCCGCGGCCGACCATCCGGTTTGCCAGGCCGAGAGCGGCAGGTCGGTCCGACCGCCGACACCATGGGCCAGCATCAGCGTGTGGGTCACGAGACCTCGAGCTCGAACACCCGCAGACCCGAACCGTGCAGTTCTGCCTCGAACACGCCCGGGACAGCAGCCCGGACCACCACTTCTGCCTCCACCCCCGGTCCGACATCAGCGAACGCGTCGTAGACGTGTAGGTGGACCTGATCGACCCGGTCGACCGTCAGGAGTACCGAGACCACCCGCCCCGTCGACACCTCGAACCTCGGAACGCCTCCGACCACCAGGCCGTCCCGCACCTCGACTTCGAAGCGTTCATCGACGGTCACCTCGGCCGGATCGACCACGTACGAACCAGTGTCGTGACCATGGTCGTGATTCGTCGACCCGGCACAGGAGGCAAGCGCGAAGGTCCACGAAACCGCCAGGACGAGGACGACAACCCGGTGAAGATTCACCGCCACAGGCTAAGGCCCATTTCCCGGCGGCAACCCGGCGTGATCACGGATCCAGGCGTGCATGGCGATGCCCGATGCCACCCCGGCGTTGATCGATCTCGTCGAGCCGTACTGGGCGATCGAGCAGACCACCGACGCCGCGTCCCGTACCGCGTCGGACAGCCCCGGGCCCTCCTGGCCGAACACCAGCACGCACCGTTCCGGCAGGCCTGTCGACTCCAACGGCACCGATCCCGGCAGATTGTCGATGCCGACGAGGGGAAGGTCCTCGGTGGCCGCCCACGCCACCAGGTCCTCGACCGTCGGGTGGTGGTAAACGTGCTGGTAACGGTCGGTCACCATCGCCCCCCGCCGGTTCCAGCGGCGACGCCCGACGATGTGCACACCGGAAGCCAGGAAGGCGTTGGCCGTGCGGACCACCGTCCCGATGTTGAGGTCGTGTTCCCAGTTCTCGATGGCCACGTGAAACGGATGCCGATGGCCGTCGAGGTCGTCGACGATGGCCTCCATTGTCCAGTAGCGGTAGCGGTCGGCCACGTTGCGTCGGTCGCCTCTCGCCAGGAGCTCGGGATCCAAGCGGAGGTCTTCAGGCCATGGCTCGGAATGGGGGCCCACGCCCACCGGCACCGATTGCGCCTCTGGCTCCGGGGCTGGCTCAGACATCAGTCCACGAGGGCCTGGTTCACCAGCGTGCGAAGGTCCCAGCGCAACGACACGTAGGTCGACGACGGAAGCAACTGGGTCAGGAACACGCAGTGGATCCCCTCGGTCGGATCCACCCAGAAGGCCGTGCTGGCCATGCCACCCCACGAACCCTCGCCCCGGGTGGCCAGGAACCGACCACGGGCCGGATCCTCCACGGTGGCGAATCCGAGGCCGAACCCGCAGCCGGCAAAGAACTCCGGCGTGTAGAGCGGGTCGCCGACCTCGTCGAGGTGTGCGCCACCCGGCAGGTGGTTCACGAACATCTGCCGGACCGTCCGACTGCCCAAGATCCGCTGACCATCCAGTGCGCCGCCACCGACGAGGGCTGCGCAGAAGCGGTGGTAGTCGGCCATGGTCGATACCAGACCTCCCCCACCGCTGGGCCACGACACCTTGCCAAAACCCGTGGTCGGGCCCGGATCGATAAGAGTCGGCTCGGAACCCGGGGCGAACGCATAGCACGACGTCATTCGGCCCAACCGGTCATCGGGCACCCGGAAGATGGTGTCGACCATGCCCAGCGGTTCGAGTACCCGGGCATGCAGCGCCTCGTCGAACGGTCGTCCATCGACGGCTTCCACGACCAGACCCAGAACGTCGGTGGCCATCGAATACGACCACCGGGTCCCCGGCTGGTGCCGCAGCGGCAGCGTGGCCAGCAGGTCGATCCGGTCGGCGAGGGAGCCGCCCCGATCCAGGGCGTCGATCCCGGCCCGGCGGTACAACTCATCCACCGGGTGCTGGTTGAGGATCGAGTAGCTCAGGCCGGAGGTGTGGGTGAGCAGGTCGGCGATCGTGATGGATCGTTCGGCGGGCACCGTCTCGGGGGCCTCCACCGTCCCCCCGGCGAACACCGTCATCTCGGTAAAGGCGGGAAGGAACCGCGACAGCGGGTCCCGTAGGCGGACGCGACCCTCCTCAATCAACTGCATGATGGCCACCGAAGTAACAGGCTTGGTCATCGAGAAGATGCGCCACAGGTTGTCGTCGGCGACCGGTACGGCATGCTCGCGGTCAGCCAGACCTGCCGTGGATCGCAGGACCACCTGCCCGTGGCGGGCAACCAGCACGTCGGTACCGACCATGCGGCCGTCGTCCACGAAGGCACCAGCGAAGTCAGCCACCCGCTGTAGCCGGTCAGGATCGAACCCCAGACCGGCGGGGTCGTGCGTTTCGAGGCTCGAGACGTGCCCCATGTCGGATCTCAACGGGGCTGGATCAGCCCACGGCGCCGGTCAACTCGTCGTCGCTCGGCACCTCGACACCCTCCACCCAGTACAGGTAGAGGCCGGCGATGATGTCCTCGACGCCGTCGGCGCCTGGGTCGGCGAACTCGACCGTCACGACGTTGCCGTTCACATGTACGCCGGCGATGCCGCCGCGGGCAAACAGCCGGCGGGCCAACTCGTCAGTGGGCGTGCCTCCGGAAATCTCGTCACCGGCACGGAAGCGCTCGTGACCCATACCGGTGAGGGCACGGTTGGTCTCGTACCGGACGACCCCGGCTCGGGACGATGGCTTGACAACGACGGTGATCGGCTGACCCATGGCTGGGCAGGCTAGCGGTCGACGCCCATCACAGGGTCGGCGGACGGCTCCCCGACCAGGTCCCGGTCCGCCCGGTAGAGGGCGCCAGCCAGAGCGATGGAAACTAGGGCCAGCACGGTGTGAACCACCTTGAAGCCGACCTCATGGTCACCGAATACCATGCCGCCACCGCGCACCGTCCAAAAGACGATGGTCCACAGGCAGAACATCGCCACCAGACGGGTCGACCCGAGCGGGCGGCGGTGCCAGAGCCCGAGGGGGACGGTGGCCACCAGAGCGCCTAGCGCGAGGAAGATCAGGGCCACCGCGATCTGCCAGGTTTGAGCCCCGGCGGTCAGCTCGTCGTCGCCAACCACGTTGCGGATACGGCCCACCCAGACGATGGCTGTCCAAGCCAAGGTCAACCAGAGGAGTCGCACGGTTCCACGCATGGCCAAAACGGTACCGGCGGTCAGAACAGACGGGCCACCCCAGCCCGGCCCCGGGCCGGTTCACCCACCTCGGGCAGACCGTCCATGAACGACCAGGACCGACGATGAAACGTCGTGGCACCACGTTCGGCCAGAGCCTCACGATGAACGGGACTGGGATAACCCTTGGACGCCGCGAACCCGTAACCCGGGAAGCGGGCCTCGGCGCCCCGCATGATCCGATCCCGAGTGACCTTGGCCACTACGGAGGCCGCGGCGATCGAAAGGCTGGTGGCGTCACCCCTCACGATGGTCCGGGCCCGTCCTCCACCTACGAAATCCCAGTTGCCGTCCAGGAGCACCTGGTCGACCTCCACGCCGAGGTTGTCCAACGCCCGCCGGGCCGCCAGGCGTTGGGCAGTCGACATCCCCAGCTCATCGCACTCGTCGTTACTGGCGTGGCCGACCGACCAGGCGGTGGCCCATCCGGTGATTCGATCCACGAGTAGTTCGCGTTCCGGTTCGGTAAGCATCTTGGAGTCACGGACCCCGGTTATACGGCGGTCCGTGTTGACGACAACAGCCCCCACGGTCAGCGGGCCAGCCCACGAGCCCTTGCCCACCTCGTCCATGCCGGCCACCACGGCGTAGCCGTCGGCCCACAGTTCCTTCTCGGCCTTCAGGCCAGGGGCCTTCCCCCGCAAAGCGGCGCGCATTCGGGTCCGTCCGGCCATGCCCTGACCCTATGAGCCCGGCCCCATGAGCCCGAGAATGCGAAGTCGGAAAATCAGGTGAACGAACCACCCTCGGTAGGAATGCTGTTCCGGGGAGGAATCCGGCCGGCCGGCGCGGCCAACAACACCTCTCCGGTGGCACCGGTGCTAGAGAACGCCCGATCCAGACCCGGCACCCGAAGGACCACCGGACCGACTTCGTGGCCCGGGCACGGGTGGGCCTCAAGCTCCCACAGGAGGGCCGGACGTTCCCCATGCCACCGCACGGCGAACCCCAGTCGACCGACGGGGGTGGCCAGACCGAGGACCTCGACAGGCTGACCCAACCAGGCATCGGGCACGTCGACCAACAGGTCCAGGCCGTCTGTGGTGCGTCGCACCAGACGGTCAGCGAGCATCCGGAGTTCGGCGGCCGGGCCCGCGTCGACCGCTAGCGGGGCGTCCTCGACCGGGGACGCCATCTCGCCGAGAGAGGCAGCGTCGGCAGCAGCCGTGTGGTCACCGAGCACCTCGAACAGCCCCGCGAGGGCCCCTACGGCCCGGCGGGCTTCCGAGCCGTCTCCACCGGCTCGGATAATCCCGTCCAACCCATCGGCGAGCGGTACTCCGACTAGCGCGCGTGTGAACAACGCCGGATCACGGGTCAGGTCCCACAGGGCGGCAACGGCACGAAGTCGGTCGGCACCCGAACCCGGCCAACCCGACTGCAACCGTTGGGCCGCCTCCTCGCCGAATCCCCAACGGGCCAACTCAACGACCACGGAGGCTGACGGTTCGGCCAGTAGGAGGTCCACCAAAGCCCGCTGCGCATCAAAACCCTCGGGCACATCGGCGGTGGCCGCCATCTCTAGTCGGGACGCCCAGCCGGCAACCACCCGCTCGACAGCCGGCAGCACAGCCGATGGGTTGTCCACCAGATCCCCGGCCGGCACCGCGAACCGCAACGCCGTCCGATGCGGGAGGGGTACGACAAGGGCGCCGGCCGCCGCGCCGATCCGACAACGGACCGGGTCCGGCGCCTGTTCGACCGCCCGGCCTCCGGTGACCTCGGCCCACAGGTCCCCGCCGGCATCCACCAGTGAGAACCGGCCCGGATCCCGGTCGACCACCACGGCGGCGGCTCCGTCGGCCATGAGTCGACGACCGTCCACGGACAGTCGTCGGATCCAGCCGCCCGCTGAGGCCTGGACGGTGACCGCCACGGCCACCGGCACGGGCGTCTCATTGGCCAGTTCCACAACCACCGCCGGCCCAGCCGAGCCATCGGCCTGGGCAGCCCACGTGGTGGCCACGATGTCTCCACCCGACACCCGCATCCGTGTCTCCAGTACCGGTGCCGCACCGAGCCTGACCTGACGGACCGCTGCCTCCACCCCCGGGGCGTGCCAGCGGTCATCCGCTCCAATCCACCATTCGACCTGCCATCCGTTGCCGTCCCCATCACCGAGAGGCTGGACGGTGGCCCGTGAATCGACCACCGCCAACGGGCCGTCCCACGTGCCGACCCGCGTCCCGGCCAGTCCGGGTGACCCATCAGCGGGCCGGACGCGCCAGAACGCCAGACGTGAGGTGAGGCCCGTCCTAGGAGAACCTGTCATGAGAAATTCGCGTCACCGCTCTCGGGTGGTTCGATCTCGGCGGCCGCTCGGCGGGCCATCAGGTCCGCCCAGACCTCGCCCGGCGATCGGCCCTCCTCGAACACGCTGTGGACACCCGCGGCAATCGGGACCTCGACGTTGACCTCACCGGCCAACTGGCAGACCACTCCGGCCGCCCGGACGCCCTCGGCCACCTGATCCATGCCGGCAAGTACCTCATTGGGTGATGCGCCTCGACCCACCTGCTCGCCGACCCATCGGTTGCGACTCTGGCCGCTCATGCAGGTAGCCAGGGCATCACCCAGCCCAGCCAGACCGGCCAACGTCTGGAAGTCGGCCCCGAGGGCCACCCCCAGTCGGCTCATCTCGGCCAGGCCCCGGGTGATGAGAGCGGCCCGTGCGTTGTCGCCGGTGTCGAGCCCCTCGGCCATGCCGGCCGCCAGGGCGATCACGTTCTTAACCGCGCCACCGATTTCACAACCCACCAGGTCGTCGTTGGTGTAGACCCGTAAACGGTCCGAAGCCAGCAGACCCTGGAGAGTCACGGCGGTCGACGGATCGGTGGCGGCCACCACGGTGGCCGCAGACCGTCCCTCGAGGATCTCCCGAGCCAGGTTCGGCCCGGTCAGCACTCCGACCGGTCGGCCGGGCAGCACCTCGGCGGCCACCTGGGTCATACGAAGGCCGGTTCCCTGCTCGAAGCCCTTGGCCAGACTGATCACCGGCACGTCTGCGCCGAGGGCAGTCGCCGCTCTGACGAGGGTGGACCGGAAGCCGTGGGTGGGCACGCCAGCCACCACCAGATCGGCACCTGACACCGCGCCGAGCAGGTCGTCGGTGGCCTCCAACTCACGAGGCAGATCGTGGCCCTCGAGGTAGCGGCGGTTCCCCCGTCCGGCGGCCACGTCAGCGGCCACCTCCGATCGTCGCGACCAGAGCACGGTCGACACTACGGGCGCCAAGAGGGCGGCCACTGTGGTCCCCCAGGACCCGGCACCGATGACGACCACCCGCTCCACGGGCCGAGCCGCGGGCTCGAGGCCGGGCGCATCGGCCGGAGATGAGGGCGTCATGGCGTCACCCTAGGGTGTCGCGATGTCCGGACCCATCGGCGTACTGATCCCCGTGAAGGCCTTCACCGACGCTAAGGGCCGCCTTGCCGGAGCGGTCGATGCCGATGGTCGTGCCGACCTGGCCCGAGCCATGGCGACCACCGTGGTCGCTGCGGCGGCACCCCTGCCGGTGACCGTGGTCTGCGACGACGACGGGGTCGACGCCTGGGCCCGCTCGGTGGGCGCCGCAGTGATCCGGGTCCACGGGCCGGGCCTGAACCGGGCCGTGGAGGCCGGAGTGGCTGCCCTGGCCGCCGACGGTGTGCCACAGGTCGTGATCGCCCACGCCGACCTTCCTCGGGCCACCCGACTGGACCACTGTGCGGCCACTCAGGGCATCACTCTGGTGCCGGACCGGAATCTCGATGGCACCCCGGTGCTCTCGGTGCCCACCGATGCCGGATTCCGATTCGCCTACGGACCGGGTTCGTACGCCGCGCACGTGGCCGAGGCTGAACGCCTGGGGTTGCCGTGGAGGAGCCTGCACGACCCCGACCTGGCCTTCGACGTCGACGACCCAGCTGACCTCGAGGGTCTCGACGGGCTCCTCGGCTTCCAACCCGCGGACTAGCCGTCGACGGGCGTGGTTCGACGTGACTGACGCGACCGGCCTGAACCCACCGAGGGCTCCCACCGGAACCGACGGGCGGCCACCAAGGCGCCGAACACTCCCCAACAGGCCATCCGCAGCAACAACGCCGGTTCCCACCCCGAACCACTGTGGTACGGATCGAACGGCGTGAAGAAGGCCTCGACGAAGGCCTTGAGCGGAAGCACGTCGCCAACCACCTGCAACCACCGGGTCGGATCGTCACCCAGAGGCACGAACACGTCTGACACGAAGGCCATCGGCAGCATGGTGGCCTGAGCCAACGCCGGCGAACTCTGACCCGACGGGGCGACGGCGGCCAGGGCCAGGCCGAGCATGGCGAACGAGGCTGTACCGACCACGAAGGTGACAACCGCCGGAAGGATCCGATCCAGGTCGACCTCCACGCCGTAGACGATCATTCCGACGGCCAGCATGAGCAGCACACCGAACGCGGCGATGCTCACGCCCGAACCGACGACTCCCCCGAGGTACACCCACCTGGGCAGCGGGGTACCGCGAACACGCCGCAGAATCCCCTCATCACGAGTGATGGCCGTAGAGATGCCGATGTTGGTGTAGGTGGCCGACGCAGCGGTGAACACGGCCAGGCCCGGCGCGTAGAACTGGGCCGCAGAGACCTCACGACCCCCACCGATGCCGATATCGCCGAAGATCGCCGCGAACAAAAGCAGGAACATGAGCGGGAAGGCCAGGGTGAAGAACGCCGAGATGGGCACCCGGCGAAACACCCGGTTCTGGTAGCTGACTTGGTGGATCAGCAGGCCCAGCGGCGACGGTAACCGTCCAGGCCGGTCAGCCATGGTCTCCACCTCCGACGTCGGCCTCTCCGCCGCCGCCGACCAGATCCAGGTAGACGTCCTCGAGCGTGGGCCGAGCAACTTCCAGGTCAGCCAGCTCCAATTTTCGTTCCATGGCCCATGCGGTGAGCCGGTGCAGGTCGGCGGTGGGCTGTTCGGTCCGCACCTCGAGGCGACCGTCACGCACGGTGGCCCGCCCCGACAGCACGCCCAGCAGGTCGTCGACCGTGCCGTCGGCCTCCAGTGGGAACCGGGCCCGGATGGCCGTCTCGCGGTCCATCGAACCGCGCAACTCGTCAGGCGTGCCCTCGGCAACCACCCGACCACCGGTGATGACCAGCACCCGGTCGGCCAACGCCTGGACCTCGTCCATGTAGTGACTGGTCAACACGATCGTGGTGCCCAACGCCCGTAGCCCGTCGACCATCTCCCAGGCCTGTCGTCGGGCCGACGGGTCAAACCCGGTGGTCGGCTCGTCGAGGAACAACACGTCCGGGTCGCCAATGATGCCCAGTGCCAGGTCGATCCGTCGCTTCTGGCCACCCGACAGCCGATGGGTCCGTCGGTCCCCCAGTCCGTGAAGGCCCACCAACTCCAGCACCTCGTCGACCGGACGGCGCCGCGAGTAGCAGGCGCCGTAGTGCACCAGCGCCTCGCGGACAGTCAGTTCACGCTCGATGCCCACCTCCTGGAGGACGATGCCGATCCGATCTCGAAAGGCCGCCGAGGATGCACCCGGATCATGCCCTAGGACCTGCACGGTGCCGGTGTCCCGGGATCGGTGCCCCTCGAGGATCTCTACGGTGGTCGACTTGCCGGCACCGTTCGGTCCCAGCAGGGCGAACACCTCGCCGGGTTCCACCTGAAACGACAGGCCGTCAACGGCACGGACGTCGCCATAGGACCTGCACAGCCCGGACACGGTCAGGGCAGGGGAAGCGGACACGGCGGCGAGGCTAGCCAGCCGGCCCCGACGTCGGGAGTGGATGACGATCCCCCGCTCGGGGCGAGATGACGTTGGCGTCACCGTTAGTGACGGCAGCTCGATGACTCGGCGTAGGCACAAGTCCACAGTTAGGCGATGCGGGCTCGGGCGCCTCACCCCGGGACCGATCCGGCCCGGCCCGGAAGGCCATCCCTACCGGCCCTAGCCCCGTCCCCGCCGCCGAGGCTCCGCCCGTCAGACGGCTGACACGACCGCCTCCACCCGGGCACCCACCGATCTCTCCCCGCTCCATCGATCACCTGCCAGACTGCTCGGCTATGGAAACCGTGAGCTTTGAACACATGGTGGACGGCACGCCCGAGGACTACGCCCTCATCGGTCGCGAGCTTGCCGACCACAAGGCCGAGCACCTGGCAGACCACGTCCTGGGCACGCTCAAGGCCATGGCCGGCCCGCTGCTGGGCTACCCGGTGGACCGGTTCCAGCACAGTCTGCAGAGTGCCACCCGGGCGTTACGCAACGGCGAGGACGATGAGATGGTGGTGGCCGCCCTGCTCCACGACGTCGGCGACCCCATCGCGCCGGAGAACCACAGCGCGGTGGCCGCCGACATCCTCCGGCCCTACGTCACCGACCGGACGCACTGGATCATCCGGCACCACGGCGTGTTCCAGGGGTACTACTACTTCCATCATCTGGGTGCCGACCCCGATGCCCGGGAGCAGTTCCGGGACCACCAGTGGTTCGACGACTGCGCGGCGTTCTGCGCCGACTACGACCAGAACTGCTTCGAGCGGAACCACGACACCATGGCGCTCGAGGACTTCGAACCTATGGTGCGAGCCCTGTTCGTCCGCGACAGCCGGTTTCCACTGCCGTCCATGACTCTCGCCTGACGACCACGCCCAGGAACCACTCCTAGGGTTCGAGGACCACCTTGATGGCGCCGGCGGAACGATCGGCGGCCACCCGGAATGCCTCGGCGGCCTCGTCCAGGCCGAACCGGTGGGTCACCACGGCAGCAGCCAGGTCGGGCACATCGGTCAGCAGGCGAGCCGCCACACGCAACTCGCCGGCCGGGTCGGCATCAGGCCCCGGAACTGCTCCCGGTTCCGACGCTCCATGGGCGTGCACCCCGCGGGCGCAGCCGTACATGGACGACGGCACCAAGCGGACCTCCTTGAGGAACATGGTCATCACGTTGGGTAGCGCCAGACCGTCCCAGTAGACGCCGGGCAGCGACACGGTTCCCCCGGGCCGGGCGTGGTCGATGGCCGTGACCAGCGCCCCCTCGGTACCCGCGGCTTCCACCACCACGTCGTACTCCCCCAATGCCTCCGTGCCCGCCCCCAAACGTTCAGCGGCCGCCTGCTGATGGGGGTGGCGGGCTGAGACGTCGACATCGGCACCCACGGCCCGGGCCACAGCTGTCGCAGTCAGTCCCACTGTCCCACCCCCGACGACCAGCACCCGATGCCCGGCCACGATGCCCGCGGTGGCCACCGCGTGCACCGACACGGCCACCGGCTCGACCAGGCAGGCATCGGCCACCGAGAGTCCCTCGGGTAGCGCCACCAAGCACGACGAATCAACGATCACCCGGTCGGCCATGCCTCCGTCGACAGCCAGCCCGTAGAGCGCCATGTCGCGGCACTGCTGAACCTCACCGACTAGGCATCGATCGCAGGTTCCACAGGTCCGGGTAGGTCGAATAGCCACCGCGGTGCCGTCGGCGGTCCGTCCCGCCACCTCGTGGCCGAACGTGGTGGGCAGGCCGAAGCCCGCCATATGGAGGTCCGATCCGCAGATGCCGGCCGAGGCCACTTCGACCAGCACGCCGTCGCCCTCGGGCTCAGGCACCTCCACCAACTCGAACACCCCACCGACCGTCCGTACTCCTCGCACCGCGCCTCCTCGTTCATTCTTCTCATCGGACCATCTCGGCTGATGGTTCCCTGCGCCCCGACCCCGAGCCGCCACGTACCCGACCGTAGGGTCCAATCATGGGCATCGACCTGCTGGACGGCGACTTCTACGTCACCGACCCGTACCCCACCTACGCTCGGCTCCGCGACGAGGATCCACTCCACCGCGACGAAACCAACGGCCTGTGGGGCGTGTCGCGCTACGACGACATCGTGGCCATCGAACGCGACAAGGCCACCTTCTCCAACGCGGGCGACGGCTCCAGGGGCTACCGGCCCAACATTCCCGCCGACCGATCGATCATCGGCCTAGACGACCCCCACCACATGCTGCGTCGAAACGTAGTGTCGCGCCGCTTCACCCCCCGGGCCGTCAGCCGCTGGGAAGACCACGTACGCGAAACCGTCACCGCGCTGATCGACGACGCTCTCGCCGATGCCGCCACGGACGGCGCCTGCCGGGTGGAGGCCATCAACCAGTTGGCCGCGCCACTCCCCGCCCAGATGATCGGTCTGCTGCTGGGCTTCGGACCCGAGATGTGGCCCAAGCTCCAGGAGTGGTCCGAACGCACCATCGCCCTGGGCGGCGGTCCCGGCTACCACGACGAGGCCGGCGTCGTAGCCGCCATGGAGTTCGCCGGGGCGTGTGCCGAGCTCTACGAGGCCAAGCAGCCGACAATCATCGAGGGCTGTCCGATGGACGACGTCATGTCGGTCTGGATCGACCGGGAACGCCAGGGGCCCAAGGCCATGGGCGGCCACGCCTTCGGCCTTCACGAAATCATCCCGGACTGCCTGCTGCTGTTGGACGGTGGCGCCGAGACCACCCGAACGGTCATTGCCCGCACGCTCGTTGAGTTGGCCGGGCGCCCCGACCAGTGGGCCTTGCTACGTGACGGTGCCGACCTGACCATTGCCGTGGAGGAGTTCATCCGATGGGTGACGCCCATCCACAACATGTGTCGGGTGGCGACTACTGACGTGGAGATGCACGGCCACAACATCCGGTCCGGCGACCAGCTGGTCCTCATGTACTCGTCGGCCAACCGCGACCCGGCTCACTTCGACGACCCGGAGACGTTCGACGTGACCCGCGATCCAAACCACCACATTGCCTTCGGCTTCGGCACCCACTTCTGTCTGGGCGCCGCTCTGGCCCGCCTGGAGATCCGCTCGTTCTTCGAGGAGTTCGTGGCCCGGGTGGCCGAGATCCGCATCGCCCCGGGTACCACTCCTGTCGAGATGCCCAACTCGTTCGTCTACGGGATGAGCGAAGCCCATCTCGAACTGAGGCCCGCCTGACCCGGCTCGCTTCTGGGCAGAAGGCTCCGGCGAATCAGTCAGCAGGTCGATGGCCGCGCAAGACGTCATCACCCATCGCTGCGAGGAACGACGAGAAGTCGGGCCCGGCACGCAGGCCCTGCCCGCCGTCGACGTTGATGGCCGTCCCGGTGATCCACCGCGACTCGGGGCCGATCAGGAATCGGGCCAGTGCTCCCACATCGGCCGGCTCCCCTACCCCGTTCGTCAACGTTGGGGCCAAGGGCGTGTTGCGAACGTAGGAGGCGAAGACCTCGCTGTCACGGGGTACGAAGTCCATGAGTTCGGTGGCGATGAACCCGGGCCGGATGGCGTTGCACCGCACCCCCGACGCTCCGAACTCGTCGGCCGCATTACGCATCAGCTCCTCGATCCCCGCCTTGGCTACCGGATAGGCGCCGAAATGCGGATGAGTGACGTGTCCGGCGATCGACGACATACCAACGAACGATCCGCCCCCGGCTTCCACCATCTCGGGAACCGAGTGCTTCAGACAGAGCATGGTGCCGACCACGTTGAGCCGGAGCACGGCCTCGAAACCGTCGACTTCCTGGAGGTGGAGTGGGCGTAGCCCGCCACCGCCCCCGGCGTTTGCCACCACGCCCCGGAGATTCCCGGCATTGGCGGCCGCCGCCGACACCGCCGCACGTACGTCATCCTCGGAGGTCACGTCGGCCACCACGTGATGCACGCTTCCCCCGTGACCGGTACGAATCTGGTCGACGGCGTCAACGAGGCGATCCTCGGTCCGCCCGCAGATGGTGACGACGGCTCCGTCGGCAGCCAGCGCCTCGGCACAAGCCCTTCCGATACCCGTGCCGCCACCCGTGACCAGTACCCCCATGCCACGAAGCGCTCCGTCAGTCATGCGTCTTCCTCCTTTTCGTCGTCCTCGGGCGGAGCCAGCAGATCGAGGATTCCCGGGTATCCGGGCACCCGTCGAAGAGCTCGATCGGCCCAGAAGATGGCGACCATGCTGGCCAGCGTCCCAATCGGCCATCCCACGAGGAACCGGATCAGCACGTAGCCACTGGCCGACGTCTGGTTGAACAGCCAGATGTCCCAGGCCGACGTCAAGAACTGGTAGCAACCCAGCGCGACAGTGAGATGGCCCATGACCTGCCGGTAGCGGGGGTGGTCCCGGGTGGCCCGGTCGAAGGGCACCGCCAGGTGGGCGTAGCGGACCAAGAATGGGCGACCGACCACCACGGTGCCGACGAGTGCCGCCCCGACGGCTGCCTTGGTGCCGATCCCGATGCCGAAGTACACGGCGTCGGAATCCGTGGCGATGCCGACAATGGCGCGGACCGCCAGATAGGCCACGAGGATCGGCAGGTAGCGACCGACCTCTTCGCCACGACGGCGACGACCCAACACGACCTTGATGCTCCACAGCGTGGCGCCGGCCACCCCGGCAGCCAGCCCCCAGACTCGTTCCAGCCCGATGAACAGGGCAATAGGCAGGACCGAGTCGAGGACCCGGTTGCGGTCGGGCCGGGTGGGATCCGGCCGGACCGGTTCAGACGGTGAAGGCATCGCGGGCGGCGGCAGCGCCCAGCCACAGCACGCTCTCAGGCACTCGGTCGGCGATCCGCCGGACCTCGGTGTAGTGGTGGTGGTGCGATACCTCAGCGAACAGGTTCCGTCGTTCGTCGAGCTGGTCGCCGGTGGGTGCCTCGTCGAGGAACCCGAAGATCGAGAAGGCCAGCTCGAGATCACCGGCCATGGGGGCACGACCGAACAGCGCGGCCCGCTTCAGCGCGACGCCGACGCAACCGGCGACCACGTCAGCGGCATGCTCGCCGTACCCCAGTCGGAGGCGGGCAGTGAAGCCCCTGGCCAGACGAAGGGCGTAGCCCTGATCGGGGCCCGGATTACCCAGACGCTCACCACGCGGTTGACCTCCCACGACCTCACCCGGTCGATCGGCGTGCCACGCACCTAGGCGACGGCGTGGTCCCGAATAGACCCAACTGGTGGGCCGGACGACGGGCTGGGGGACGTACGAGGGTGCGGCCATGGATTCAGGCTACGGGGCCTATCCCGCCAGAGGGCCAGCTGGCAGCCACACCCAGCCGAGCGTCGCCCTCGTACCCGGAGCGTCATAGTCGTCATCGCCCTCGAAGCGGACCGGGGTGGTCGAATCGTCGAGTATCCGGACGTGTCGAACGGGTGCGTCAGTCGTGGCCGCCAGCACCTCGTCGACCGTCCGCCAAGAGGCCAAGCGTTGGAACATGGCGATCGTCGGACTGATCATCGTGAGTTCGCCCGCCTTCCAACGCTCCAGCGCGTCGGCCGGTCGGCACCACTCGGCGTGTACGGCCTCACGGCCATCGACCACAGGTCGGGACCCGGCCGGCACCCGGGCCACGAAGAACGCCGTGTCATAGCGTTTGATGCTGGGCATGGGCGTCACCCAGCGGGCGACCGGATGGATGCCCGACAGGTCCAAGTGGGCACCCGCCGCGGAGACGAGGTCGGCCAGCGACACCACACCCGACTCCAGGTCGTGGCGGCGGGCCACCAGATCGGCGGCCACTGCCTCGTCGGCGATGCCGACGGCCACCCCGATCTCCTCGATCGTCTCGCGCACCACGGCGATCCGGTACGAGAGGGGATCGTCCATGCCTGGAAGTGCCCCCACAGCACCCGAGGACAGGTCCCCCCACCGGGCGTCGTGGTCGCCGTCGTCCACCGCTCCCCCGGGGAACAACGTGTACCCGGCCACGAACGTCGAGGCGTCGGTGCGACGCAGCGCGAGCACGTGCAGATCGGGGCGGTCGTCGAGCAGCACCACGGTGGCCGCCGATCGGATCGGCACGTCATCGGTGGGGATCTCGTCGCGGTGCGGGCCGGCTGACCCCTGCTCCGATCCTCCGCGACCCACCCGCCGATCCTAGGGTCGGACCGATGTCCGACGACCAGACCGCCGACCGGGCCGAATCACTGGCCGAACCACCGTCGAGACCCGTGCCGGCCGACCTGCTGGCCGGACTGAGCGTGGCCATGGTGCTGGTCCCCCAGTCCATGGCGTACGCAGAACTGGCCGGCCTGCCATCCCATCTCGGCCTGTTCGCCTCTGCTCTGCCGCCCATCCTGGCTGCCTTCTTCGCCTCGTCGCCGTACCTGCAGACCGGTCCGGTGGCCCTGACTAGCCTCTTGACCTTCGGTGCTCTGGCCGGTCTGGCCGAGGTCGGCACTCCCGACTACGTGGCCATGGCCGCCCTGCTCGCCCTGCTGGTCGGGGTATCGCGGCTACTCCTCGGAGTATTCCGACTCGGGGTGGTGACGTACCTCATGCGTGATCCCGTCGTCACCGGGTTCACCTCGGCGGCCGCCATCCTTATCCTCGCCTCGCAGCTCCCCAAGGCACTCGGGGCGGCCGCCCCCACCGGCGGCGTGCTGTGGCGGGCCGGCTGGTCGTTGGGCCACGTCGGCCAATGGGAGGTTGCCTCGGTGGTGATCGCTGCGACCACTGTGCTGCTGGTACTGGCCGGTCGGCAGGTCATCCACCGCCTGTTCCCCGGCGCCCTGCTGGCCGTCGTCGGAGGAGTGGTGATCAGCCGGATCGTCGACTACGCCGGGCCGGTGGTCGGCCAGGTGCCGACCGGGCTGCCTGACCTCTCGCTGGACCTTCCTTGGGGATCCACCGGCACCCTCCTTGTCGGCGGCGTGCTCATCGCGCTAGTCGGCTACGCCGAGCCGGCGTCCATTGCCCGGGTGTTCGCCGAAGAGGATGGACAGCGGTGGAGCGCCGATCGGGAGTTCGTGAGTCAGGGCGTGGCCAACGTGGCTGCAGCGGTGTCCGGCGCCTTCCCGGTGGGCGGATCGTTCAGCCGCTCGTCGCTGAACCGCCTGACTGGGGCCCAGACGAGGTGGTCGGGTCTGGTCACCGGGGCCGCCGTGCTGGCCTTCCTGCCGTTCGCCGACGTGCTCGCTCCGCTACCCCGGGCCACCCTCGGTGGGGTGGTGATCGCCGCGGTGGTGGGGCTCGTCCGCCCGGTGGCCCTCGTCTCCATGGTCCGTCGATCACCGGCCGCTGCCCTGGTGGCGTGGGTCACCTTCTTCGCCACGTTGGCGTTGGCCCCTCGAGTTGAACAGGGCGTGCTGGTGGGGATCCTGCTCTCGCTCGCCGTGGGCCTACGGACCCGCCGGGCGGCCAGACGACCTGAGGTCCGATAACCAAAGCCCGGGAAACAACCTCCAGCCCCGGCTACAACCACGCCTCGACGAGGGTGGCCACGTCGGTCAGCGTCGAGATGTAGGCCAATGTGTGCTCCAGTACCTGTTCGCCGTAGCCGGGCATCGTGGCCACTGACCCGTCGGCCGGGACCACCACCTGGAAGCCCTCGTTGACCAGGTCGAACACCGCGTTGGGGATGGCCACGTTGAGGCTCACTCCAACCACCACCACGGTCGTCACGCCCTCGTTTCCGAGCATGGGTGCCAACCCGGTGCCGGCCACCGGCGACAGCCCGTGGAACCGGGGCACGATGACGTCGACCCCCTCGACGAAACCGATCTCAGCAGCCGGCTCGACCGCCTCGGTGCCCACGTACTGCTGCACCTCGGCCCGACGACCAGCGGCGAACAGGCGGGAGTTCCGGTTGCCACCCCACAGGTCGGGGTGGGCGTGGAAGGTGCAGTGCACGACTCGTACCCCCGCCGATCGGGCAGCACCGGCCAGGACCGCCAGACGGGGCAGGAGCCCGGAGGCAGCCACCGCATCAGCCACCGCGGGCATGTTTGACGCCTCGCCCACCACACCGTTCTGGCACTCGACCACGCACAGGGCGGTGTGTGCGGGATCCACCAGGTCCTGAAGATCCATGCCCATGACCGATCTTCCCTTCTCCGGCCTCGCCGGGCTATTCGAACTTGGTGCCGGCCTCGCGAAGGACGTCCAGCCAGCGGGCACCCGCATCGGGTGCCTCCTCTCCGGGACGGTAGGTCACGCCGTCGAGCGAGCCCGTCCAGGCGAAGGTTCCGAATCGTTGCCGGATGGCCCACGAGACCGGCGACTTCCGGTCGATGCCCACGTCGATGCCCTGGAAGGGGGCCATGGCGGTCAGTACCGGGAGGTCACGGGCACCACCCACTACCTCGCCGTCGACCCGCAACTCAACGTCGAGCTTCAGGTCGCCCAATGCCTCCACGGCCAGCACCACGGAGGCCGCTCCAGCAGTGAGCAATCCACCGTCTACTTCAGCCATCGAGCCGTAGCCGTTCCACGCCAACATCAGCTGGTCGTCGACCACGTAGAGGGCGTACCCGCCGCCCTGATCACCGTGGGCCACCAACGTGCCCCGGTCGCCCGTCGCAAAGTCAAACGACACTTCGACCTCGAAGGATCGGAAGTTGATGAGGGCGAGGGACCGGTACCGCTCCGTCGTCGGTCTGCCCGGCCGGAAGGTCGTCTCGACCACGGTGTCGACGTCCCATGGGGGCCGCATCAGGTTCTTGACGTTGTTTCCCTCGTCGAGAGGAAACACCTGGTTGGCCCATGCCGCGTCCTCCCAGGCGGCCACTAGCTCGGCCAGCTTCTCGGGATGCTCGTAGGCCAGATTCCGTGACTCGGTGGGATCCTCGGCCAAGTGGTGGAGCTCCCACTGTTCGGTCGAGAACGGGGTTCGGGCCTGACGGCACGTCACCGCCGACCAGCCGTCCCGGTAGAAACCCCGGTGCCCCATCTGCTCGTAGTACTGCTCGGGGTGGGTGCTGTCGACCCCAGGGTCATCCAGGGATCCGGCGAAGCTGGAACCGGCGGCCGGCGGGACCTGGGCCCCGTTCTTCGTCGTGGGCATGGCCACCCCGGCCAGATCCAGCACGGTGGGCAGCAGGTCGGTGACGTGCTGGTATTGGCGACGGATCCCACCGGCGCCAGCTAGGCCCGCTCCCTTCGAGATGATGAACGGCACCTGATGGCCACCTTGGTGGGTGTTGATCTTGTAGAGCCGAAACGGGGTGCCCGACACCATGGCCCAACCCGACGGGTAGTGAGCCAGGGCCTGCGGGCCACCTAGCAGGTCCATGCGTGAATGGTCCAGTTCCACCGAGTCCAGGGGGTTGGGTCGGGTCTGGCCAATGAGGGTCCGGAAGTAGGCCGACGTGCCGTTGTCTAGACCCTCTCGACTGCCGCCGTTGTCCGACGTGAACACCACCACGGTGTTGTCCCACTCCCCCATGGCTTCCAGTCCGTCACGGAGGCGCCCGAGGTTCTGATCGACGTTGTCAACCATGGCGGCGAACACCTCCTGGTACCGGGCGAAGACCTCCTTTTCGGCGACCGTTAGGTCGTCCCACGCCCGGACCGCGTAGTTCTCCTCGGTGTTTCGGGGAGGCAGCACGACGTCATCATCGAAGATGCCCATGGCTTTTTGCCGGTCGAAGCGGAGTCGTCGCACCTCGTCCCAGCCGGCCTCGTACCTACCCCGGTACTTCTCTAGGTCACCGGGTCGGGCCTGCAGTGGGGCGTGAACGGCGCCGTGGGAGAAGTAGAGGAACCACGGCTTCGTGGGGTGCCCGTCGCGGACCTCGCCGACCATGCTCAGCGCCCGGTCGGTGAGATCGTCGGTGAAGTAGTAGTCGTCGGGGAAGTCGTCGACGTCCAGCGCGTGGTTGTCTTCGTAGAGGCGATGCGGCTGATGGAAGTTCGTGAACCCGTCAAGGATTCCGTAGAAGCGGTCGAACCCGGTCTGGAGCGGCCACCCGTCCTTCGGGCCAGCCTCGGTGAGTTGGCTATCTGGGCAGAGGTGCCACTTGCCGACCATGAGGCTGGACCAACCTGCGTCGCGCAGCACCTCTCCCATGGTCACCGCGTCGCTGCGGATGGAAGCCGCGTAACCCGGGAAGCCGGGCTCCATGTGGCAGACCGTGCCTACCCCGGCCAGATGATGGTTCAATCCGGTCAGCAACGAAGCCCGGGTCGGCGAGCACATCGGGTTGACGTGGAAGTTCACGTACCGAAGGCCCTCGGCGGCCAGACGGTCGACGTGTGGCGTGTCGATTTCCGAACCGAAGCAGCCGACGTCGCTGAAACCCAGGTCGTCGACCAGGACGACGAGCACGTTGGGGGCACCGTCAGGGGCGGTGGGCGGTCGGGTCCACGCCGGGGTCGATGTGGACATGATGCGGCCCACCTCTCCATCGAATCCGTCGTAGGAAAACTTCTCGTAGGCCCTCGGACCCACCGGATGGTCGCTAGTCATGTCCCTCCCGGAATCGTCCTGACGGGGCATCAGGTCAGGTCCGAACCTACCGGCCGACCGCTGAACCGTCGGAGCCGGGCGGTCGGGACCAGCAGAGCCACACAGACCACGGCCACCAGTCCGAACGCCCCGGCGAACCCGGCTGACGAGTCGGCCACCGCACCCAGCACGAACGGTCCGGCGAACCCACCGATCTCAGCCACCGCGAACCACAGCCCGTAGGCCACCCCGGTGTTGGCCGGAGTTACCGACTCCGACTCCATGAGTCCGATCAGAATGAGCGGAACCAGCGCCGCCCGAAGCCCCGCGACGGCTACCGGCAGCGGATCCAGAGACGTGGGTAGGAGCAGCAGGGCGACGAGGGCGACGGCTATCAGGAGGAACATGGCCGCCATGGTGTTCGGCATCCGGGCCCGCTCGGTACGCCTCGGCACGAGGATCGAGGCCAGCACGCCTACCAGACCGCCGAGGGCCGCCCAGTTGGCGGCCGCCATGGCCGAGAACCCGCTGTGCTCCCGGAGCGCCTCGGGCATCCACCCACCGAGGCTGTGGCCCACGAAGAACACACCGAGGCCGAGAACCAGCACAGTACGGACTTCGGGATCGGCCAGCAAGATCCGTCGACCCGCCGCATCGGCCATGTCGGCCGGGGCCACCCGGATCGGGGCCTCGGGCGCCCGACTGGACACGACCAACCACGCTGCGGCGGCCACCACGACGACACCCGTCTCGATCAGCACCGTGGTGCGCCACGACCCAGTGAGCGGCATGAACACCGAGTTGGAAAGTACCAGCGTGGCCATGCCACCAATGGCCGGCATGGTGCTATAGGTGCCGATGGCCAAACGGCGTTCTCGCTCCTCGCCGAACCACAAACCGACCGCCTTGGGTGCACCGGCTGAAATGAGTGGACCACCAATGCCGAATAGGGCAATGGCCAGTAGGAACGTGCTCAGGCCGCCAGCCGCCGCCCGGGCCACGCCGCTGATCGCCACCACCAAGGCCCCCAGCAGTACCCCCCGGTGGACGCCCAGTCGATCCAAAAGACGCCCGCCGACTGGCGCACTCACGATGTAGACGAGCTGCCAGGCGCCCAGGGCCAGACCCATGGCGCCACGGCTCAGGTCGAGATCTTCTCGCACCTCGCCGACCAACGGCGGAATCGACATGGCCACCACCCCGAAGGCGAAGTAGACGCCGCACACTCCGCTGAACAGCACCCACCGGTAGGGATGTCGACGCCGGGAAGGATCGGAGACATCGTGCACCGGCTGATGGTCCCATGTGGTACCTCCCGGGCTCCGACCGGGCTCCGACCCCAGCGCGGACACCCGGTCACCGATCAGAGGCCGTCATCTGCGAACCTGTTCCGGTGACGACCGACCCGATCGAACTGCGTTGGACGGCTGACGACCAGTTGCTCGACCAGTTGGACCGACCAATCCTCGTGGTGGCATTTCGCGGGCTGTTCAACGCCGCCGGATCGGCCACCTCAGCCATCCAATGGCTGATCGAACGCCTGGACAGCGCCGAGGTGGGCGACGTCGATCCCGAGACCTTCTTCGACTTCACCCAGGAGCGGCCGATCGTCGAGTTCGACGATGGTGGCGCCCGACGGGTCCGATGGCCATCCAACCGAGTACTGGCCGCCCGTACCCCGGAGGGCCAACGAGACCTGGTGCTAGTGGCCGGCGTCGAACCTCACCTGCGGTGGCGGACGTTCACCGGCGCGCTCCGGGCCGCGGCGACCCGCACGGGATCCCAGCTGGTGGTCACGCTTGGATCAATGAGCGGCATGTCGCCCCACACCCGTCCCCCAGCGGTCACCGGGAGCAGCACCAACCAGGAACTGGCCGAACGCCTGGGCCTCGACCGACCCTCCTACCAGGGACCGACCGGCGTGGTCGGCGTCCTACACGACACCCTGGACCGGGCCGGTGTTCCGGTCATCTCGCTGCGTGTGTCGGTGCCCTACTACCTCCCGGACTCTCCCAACCCCAAGGCAACCCGCGCCCTGCTCCGACGCTTCGAGCAGGTCAGCGGGGTGGACACCGCGTTCGCCGACCTGGACGGTCCAGCATCGGAATGGCAGGTCCGAGTCGATCAGGCGGTGGCCGGCGACGGAGAGGTCACGGCCCACGTACGACGTCTCGAGGCCCAGGTCGACCAGAGCGAGGACCTGATGCCCCGGGGCGACGACCTGGCCGCTGAGTTGGAGGCCTTCCTGCGCGACCAGGATCAACGCGTCGACCGGAAGGACGGGCTGGCCGACGGGGCCACAGACCCCGACGAGGACTGAACCGGTCTGGTGGGCGAGACTCAGCCCATGGACCGCAACACTCTCCTGACCGCCGTCGAACGCGAAGGGCGGGCCCTGCTGGCCGCCGCCGAACTGGATCCTTCCGCCCGGATCGAACACTGTCCGGACTGGGACGCCGCTGGCCTGGTTGACCACATGGCCGGGGTGTGGAGCTTCATGGCCGCCCAGATAGAGGCCGCCTCGTCGGACAAGCCGGCCCGGCCCGACCCCGACGACCCCTCGACAGCCAGCGACCGGCTGAGCCGCCTGGTGGCCCTGCTGGCCTCGGTGGAGCCGACGGCGCCATGCTGGAACTGGTGTCCCGAGGAGGACCGGACCGCAAGCTGGGTGGTCCGACGTATGGCCCACGAGAACAACATCCACCGCTGGGACGCCGAAAACGCCGTGGGTGACGCCGATCCGCTTGATGCCAAGCTGGCCCACGACGGCGTGGACGAGATCCTCGACGTGGCGTGGCGACACCAACTAGGTGGCGGCCCGGTGGGCGGCTATCCCTCCTCGACCCTGCACCTGCACCGCACCGATGGCGACGGCGAATGGCTGCTGTCGTCGACCAGTGAGCAACTGGTGGTGGAACACCAGCACGCCAAGGGCGATGCTGCGGCACGTGGCACAGCTTCGGACCTGAACCTGCTGGTATGGGGTCGTCGTCAGCCGACGCTGGAGGTCTTCGGCGACGAGACCGTCCTCGACGCCTGGCTGGCCCTCGCTCCCTGACTCCGGGGAATCAGTCCCTTTCGGTGCCCCAGATGCCCACGAAGGACACAATCTCGCCCGGGTAGCCCCCGAGGTTGTGCACCAGTGCCCGGCTACGGGTGTCCAGCGTGGTGACAACGCGATCGGCGGGCGCTTCGCCCCGCAGTTGGAGCCACGCCTCGTAATGCATGCGAAGTCCGCTGGCCCCCACCGGATGGCCAAAGCTCTTAAGCCCGCCGTCGGTGTTGACCGGTAGGTCCCCGTCGAGGGCGAACCGGCCGTCCAGCACGTCGCTCCAGCCCTCGCCTCGTTCGCTGAACCCGAGATCCTCCATGAGTATCAGTTCAGTCGGGGTGAAGCAGTCGTGCACCTCAGCCATGGCCAGTTCGGTCCGCGGATCAGTGATCCCGGCCTGGGCGTAGGCGTCATCGGCAGCCTCCGCGCACTCGGGCAGTGTGGTGAAGTCGAACGCCGGGTCCACGAGACCCGATCCGTTGCCGGCCACCAGCGAGAGGGCCTTCACGTACAGCGGGGCATCGGTGTAGTCCGTCGCCCGCTCCGCGGGCACCACGACGGCTGCTGCCGCTCCGTCGGCCACACCGGCACAGTCGAACACCGACAGGCGACCGGCCACTGCGGCCATCTCGCAGATGGCCTCAGCCGACATTTCCCGTCGGAACTGGGCCAGATCGTTGCGAGCTCCGTTGAAGTGGTTCTTCTCGGCGATCTTGGCCACCACATAGCGAAGCTTTTCCTCGTCGACTCCGTAACGCTCGGCGTACGCGGGCAGCATCAGGCTGAACATGGCCGCGGCGGTGAGGGTTCGATTGGTCCCGTCTGTGGGAATCGGGAAGGCGTTGAGGCCCTGGTAGCCGCCATCCTTGACCTTCTCGCCGCCAATGGCGACGGCCACGTCGTAGGCGCCCGACGCCACGGCGTAACAGGCCTGGCGTAGGGCTTCGGACCCCGTGGCGCAGTAGTTCTCCACCCGGGTGACCGGACGGTTCTCTAGGCGAAGCGGCATGGCCAGTGAGATGCCCGAGGCCGACGACTGCGACGTGCCGTACCAGTAGGCATCGACGTCGTCCTTGACTATGCCCGCCGAGTTCAAGGCCAGGCCGTGGGCGTCGATGAGCAGGTCGTCCAACGAGCGGTCCCAGTGTTCGCGAAACGGAGTGCACCCCATCCCGACGATGGCCACCCGATCCAGGATCCCGTGTGATGCCATGTGCGCGCTCCTCTCCGCTGCGGGTCAGTCCCGAGCGGGCTGGGCCTTCCAGAAATAGTTGTGCAACCCATCGGCCGTGAACATCCGACGGAACGTCATCTCCACCCGGTCACCAATGGCCACCTCGGCTGGGTCGGCGTCGGTGAGTTCGATGGGCATGCGGCCGCCACCGTCAAAGTCGACCACTGCGAAAACCACCGGCGGGCTCTGTGAGTAGACGAGGTGGTCCACGGTGAAGGTGGCGATGGTGCCCGTGGCGTCGGCCATGGGAGCCGGGTCCATGTCGTCGACCGCTCCACCGGCGATGCCGACACGACTGGGCGGCAGGTGGGTGATTCCGGTGGTCCGGTCGGTTGCTCCGACGAAGCCGTGCTTCCAGTCGGTCCGCCGAAGGGAAGCTGCCGAGGAGGGTCGGTTGGGTTCGGGCCGGTTGGGGGGCTGGATCTCCAGCAAGCCCCGCCACGTCAGGTAGCGGGTGTAGGCGACGTCGGTCCGGTTGTCGACCTGAGCGGCCACCGATCGGGTCGGCCGGCCGGAGGCCAGCGCATCGGTGGTCCGAAATAACAAAATCTCGCACCCGTCGGCCAGTACCACGAGGGCAACCACGGCGCCGGCTTCGGCCCCGTCCAGCACGTCGGCTAGGAGGAGAGAGGGATGAGCAGCTCCAGCGTTTCCGACGGTATCCGCCCGGTCGTCAGCCACGGCCACGCCGAGGCCGGACGCGGCCTTCTTGGTGGCCCGACCATGCAATCCGGTGACCACGGCGATATCGACGTCATCGACGGTGAGACCGGTGGCGGCTAGGGCATCAGCCCAGGCCTTTCGTACGAGAGGTAGGTAGGCCTGCTCACCGAAACGGTCCTCCCAAGTACGCGAATGGGCGTTTCCCGGGGTGCGCCAGCGGTCGGTGAACTCACCGGTGGCCGTGGCCCCACCGAGGTACTCGGCCAGCAGCGGACCGTCGTCGGATGATCCGGTGAGGATGGCCGTCGCTGCGTCACCACCCCCGCCGTCCTCGGGGCCGGTCGGCAGGCCGATCCGGATATCGGAGGCCACGACCAGGGTCCGGCCCGGAGCAGTCAGGGCGGCACGCAGGGCGCCCACAGCGGAGCGCTGGGCGCCCCCGAAGTCCAATGCGGAGATCGTGGAGTCGAGTCGGAGGGCGGCGTGCATCACCGTGGCGTTGGTCTTGTCGGAATACGCCGGAGCAACCGTCGAAAACCAGAGAGCGTCCGGCGTTGTGTTGTCGAGCGCCCGCAGCGCCCGGCGGGCCGCCGCCACACCCATGGTCGTGGTGTCCTCGTCGAAGGAGGCGACGGCACGATGGCCCCTACCACCCCCTGCTCCCATGACCGATGCGATCTCGGCCCGGTCGAGACGCCGGTACGGCACGTGGACGCCGTAGGCAAGGATTCCTCTGGTCATGCTCATACGTCTCCCCTCCGATACCGTACAGATCTGACGGACCGTCAGATTACCTTCCACAAGACCGGACGCCCCATGGACTTCGATTTCACCACCGAACAGGAGGCCTTCCGGGCCGAGGTCGAGGCCTTCCTCAACGCCAACGACGACCCCGACGTGTTTGACCCCACCAGAGAGAACATGGCCCAGATCGTCGACACGCCCAAACGCCGGGCCCTCATGAAGAAGATGGGCGAGCAGGGCTGGTTGGGCATCACCTGGCCGAAGGAATACGGCGGCCAGGAGGGCGAGGGCGTCTACGAGTACATCCTCAACGAGGCCCTCGCCGGGCGGGGTGGCCCCCAGATCGGCAAGGGCGTCGGAATCATCGGCAAAACCCTCATCGCCCACGGATCAGAATTCCTCAAGGAAGAGTTCCTCCCCAAGATCCTGGCCAACGAGGTGGAATTCGCCGTCGGCTACAGCGAGCCCGAGGCCGGCTCGGACGCGGCGGCCATGAAGCTCAAGGCCGTCGAGACCGAGGGAGGGTGGACCCTCAACGGCCAGAAGACCTGGACCACGTCGGCCCACTTCGCCGAGTGGTACTGGGTGGGCGCCCGCACCAACCCCGACGCCCCCAAGCACTCGGGCATCACCCTGTTCCTCGTGCCAATGGACCACCCCGGCATCACCGTGCAGGGCATCTGGACCATGGGCGACGAGCGCACCAACGACGTCTTCTTCGACGACGTATTCGTCCCCGACGAGTACGTGGTCGGTCAGCTCGACCACGGCTTCCAATACATCTCCCAGGCCCTCGACCTCGAGCGGTTCACCATGTTCACCTTCTCGCCGATCAAGCAGCGCCTCGACCTTTTGATTGACCACGTGCGCTCGGCCTGCCGCGACGGCCAGCCACTCAAGGACGATCCGAAGGTGCGTTCACGCATCGCCCGTCTGGCCACCACCGCCGAGGTGGCCCGGGGGATGGGCCTGCGGGTCGTCGACGCCTCAGTGAAGGCAGAGGCCAACGGTGGCGCACCGCCGACCATCGAGTCCTCGGAGTACAAGCTGTTCACCACCGAGTTCTCCAAGACGCTCGCCGACGCATCTATGGACCTAGGCGGTCCAGGCACCCAACTTCGGGTCGGCACCGAGGAAGCCCCCATGGCGGGGCGAGCCGAGTCGACCTACCGGTACACCGTGCTGGACACCATTGGCGGCGGCACCTCGGAGGTGCAGAAGAACATCATCACCCGCCGCGGCCTGGGCCTCCCCAAGAACTTCTAGCCCGACGGGCATCCAACCATGACGACCGACCGCCCTCTTCTCGACGGAATCACCGTGCTGGACCTCGCCTCGGTGGGGCCCGCGGTGCGCGCCTCCCGCTGGCTGGCCGACTGGGGTGCCGACATCATCAAGGTGGGGCCGGTTCCGCGTGACGCCGACGTGCAGATCAACCCACCGGCCTACGCCTACAGCGCACACCGGGGCATGCGCCGAGCCTTGCTGGACCTCAAGTCCGACGGAGGACGCGACGCCTTCTTGCAACTGGCCGCCCATGCCGATGTTGTCATCGAGAGCTTCCGGCCCGGCGTTGTCGACCGTCTGGGAATCGGCTACGAGGCCCTCTGCACCGTGAATCCCCGCATCGTGCTGTGCTCGACCACCGGCTTCGGCCAGACCGGCCCCCGGGCCCAGTGGGCGGGCCACGACCTCAACTATCTGGCCGTGGGTGGCTACCTCCACTGCTCGGGCCGTGGCAGCGACGGCAGCCCGGCACTTCCCGGTGCGACAGTGGCCGACAGCGCGGGCGGTGGCCTGCACGCGGTGGCCGCCATCTGTGCCGCACTGACCGCCCGGGCGACCACCGGCAAGGGCACCCACCTCGACGTGTCGATCGCCGACGGAGTCCTGTCGCTCATGTCGCTGGCCATCGACGAATACCTGGCCGACGGCACCGAGCCCGGACCCCGCCACGGCCTGCTCACCGGTCGCTACGCCTGGTACGACCTCTACGAAGCCTCCGACGGCGGCTGGCTGGCCGTGGGCGCCATCGAGCCCCGCTTCTTCGCCAACTTGTGTCGCATCTTGGGCTGCGACCAGTGGGCCGGACTGCAGTACGACGACGATGCGGTCGATGCCATGCGGGCCGACTTCACGGGGGCCTTCGCCTCGCGCCCCCGCGATGAGTGGGTCGACCTCCTAGGGCCGGCCGACACGTGCGTCACCGCGGTGCTGGACGTACCCGAACTCCTAACCGACGAGCAATTCCGGGCCCGGGGGGCGTTCACCGAGGTCACCCACCCAACGGCCGGAACCATTGCCCAGGTGGCCGCCCCACTAGCCGGGCAGGTCGACGCTGCCGATCTACCCGTCTACGACATGGCCCTGCCGGCCACAGACGAGATCCTGGCCGCCGTCGGTGTGAGTGCCGACCGACTGGCCTCCTTGCGAGCCGAAGGAATAATTGCATGAGCACGGAACTGGCCCCGATCACCGAAGAGGTCACCGACCGGATCGGGCTCGTCCAGTACGAGGAAGAGGGCGGCTTCCCGGTCGAGCACGGCTACATCTGGACGACGTGCGCTGCCGTCGAGAACGGCAACCCGCTGTTCTGGGACGAGACGGTGGCCGACAACCTCACCGACGGACCGATCGCCCCGCCGACCATGCTGTCGGTCTGGTTCCGCCCCCACCACTGGTCGCCGGGCCGCACCGAACCAGCGGTCCCCCTGCAAGCCCACTTTGACCTGAAGGACGACCTCCACCTGCCCGAGGCCATCATCTCGTCGAACACCAACACGTTCCACGACCCGGTCCGCATTGGCGACCGGGTCCGGTCCCGCCAGATCCTCCGATCGGTCAGCGAACCCAAGACGACCCGACTGGGCCACGGTCGCTTCTGGACCATCGACGTGGAGTACCTGAACCAGGACGACACCCTGCTGGGCGTGGAGTCCTACACGGCCTTCGGCTACCGCCGCGCCGACGCCGAGAAAGGAGTCGGCTCGTGAACCGTCCCGTGACTCGACTGGTCCATGGTGACGTGGCGATCGGTGACACTCTGCCCGGTCTGGGCGTCGACGTGACGGCCACCACGGTCGTGCTCGGCGCACTGGCATCACGGGACTGGCGACCCATGCACCACGACCGTGACTTCGCCATTAACCGCAACGGCACGCAGGACATCTTCCTCAATACCCCGAATCAGGCAGCCTGGTTCGAGCGTTACGTGACCGACTGGACCGGGCCCACCGGCCGACTGGGCCGCATGACCTTCCGCATGAACACCTCGGTGTTCCCCGGCGATCACATGGTCTTCACGTCCACCGTCACCGGTACCGAGGTCGACGATGCCGGATGCGGCTGGGTCGACCTGGACGTGGCCCTCATGGTGGGCGAGGTGGCCGCCACCACGTGCGCCACCCGGGTGGCCCTCCCCCTCGACGAGAACGACAATCCCTGGGCTCGCCGTGGCGATGCCTGGCGACCCTAGGAGACCCGACCGTGGACCTCGCCTTCACCGACGAACAGGACATGCTGCGAAAGGCCGTGCGCAGCCTGTGCGCCGACGCCGCGGACTCGGTACGTGCCATGGAGAACGATCCGAAGGGCTTCGACGACGACTTCTGGCAGGGCCTAGCGGCCATGGGCCTGACCGGGCTCATGACCTCCGAAGCCCTCGGTGGCTCGGACATGGGGCTGTTGGACGCTGTGGTGGTCTACGAGGAACTGGGCCGCAGCCTCGTGCCCTCACCTCATCTGGCGTCGGCGGTAGTGGCCGCCGGCGTGCTGGCTACCGCCGGATCCGACGCCCAGCAGGCCGAGTGGCTGCCCGCCATGGCCACTGGCGACGCCGTGCTGTCCCCGGCGTGGCTGGAGCCGGACAACAGCTCGGGCCCCAGCGGCGTCCAACTGACTGCGCAGGCCGACCCGACCAGAGGCGACGACCGGGAATTCGTCCTGACCGGCGTCAAGCGACACGTCCCCTTCGCCTCGTCGGCCGACCGACTGGTGGTTCTGGCCCGAACGGGAGACCGAAGCGAGGCGATCGACCTGTTCTTGGTGGATCCCACGGCCCGGGGCGTCACACTGACCCTCCAACCGACGGTGGCCGGCGACACCCAGTACCGGGTCGACCTCGACGGCGTCCGGGTGACGGCCGACGATCGGATCGGTGAGGCCGGTACCGGCTGGACCACCTGGTCGTCGGTCATGACCGACGCAATGGTTCTAGTGGCGGCCCAGGCAGTGGGCGCTGCCGAGGCCACCCACGCCCTGACCACGGAATACGCCAAAGAGCGACACCAGTTCGACAAGCCCATCGGCTCGTTTCAGGCCATCAGCCACTATCTGGCCGACGGCATCACGGCCATCGACGGTGCCCGGGTGCTGGTCCACCGGGCCGCTTGGACCCGCGACGAGGGGCGGGACGTGGCCTCGCTGGCCCCCATGGCGAAGCTGTTTGCCACCCAGGCCTGCCGGGACGTGACCGGTGTGGCCATCCAGGTGCACGGCGGTATGGGCTTCACCGTGGAGTGCGATGCCCAGCTGTACTTCCGCCGGGCAAAGTCCTGGCAGCTGAACTGGTTCGACAACGACCACCTCGAGGACCTGATCGCTGCCGCCGTCCTCGACTGACCCGTCCCAGAAGATGTTGCTTCCGACTGGGGCCCGGCTGGAAGCAACCGGACGTGGATGCCCTAACGTCCGGACCCTGTCAGACGACCGGTCTGCGGAGGACGCCGGGGGGCACCATGGGAACGTCTTGGATCATCGAGGGCTCGGTCGATGACCGTTGGCCGATCAACACCCGGGGCAACGTCGGCGAGGTCTTCCCCGAGGTCCTAACTCCACTCTCGTACCGGCTGGGGGTGATCGCTGCAGAGAAGGCATGGCGTGATGCCTATGCCGAACTCGGGGTGGCCGTGAAGAGCGACTTCGCTGGCGACGACCCGGTGATCATCGGCCTGTACGGCGGCTACGCCTACCTCAACCTCTCCTACCTGCGAATTCTCGGCGTCCGGGCTCCCGGGTCGTCTCCGGGGGCCATTGATGTGGCTTTCTTCGGTGAAGGTGATCCCCCGCCCTACGAACCGAGGAAGGGCGACCGGAACCTCCGCTCCACGCTCCGGATCCTGAAGTCGGTGATGGGCGCTCTGGGCACGAAGGCCATGCCGTCAATGGTGGCCGAGAGTTACGCCCTGGCCGACGCCCACCGAGAGGCCTGTCCGCCACTCGACGCCTCTGACGAGGATCTGCTGGCCTACCTCCACGCCTTTCCCGCGGCCTTTGGTCCGGCCTTCAAGAACCACATGCTCTCATCGGGCCTAGCGTCAATCGTGGCCGGCTTTCTGGCTGATGCCTGTGCAGCGGCAGGTCAACCTGGCCTGGTGACCCACCTACTCGGGTCGGCAGGTGACGTGAAGTCGGCCGAGTACGCCCGCGACCTGTACGCCATTGCCCTGACGGTGCAGAACCAGCCCACGGTGGCCGCCGCCTTTGACGCCGGCGTGGCCGGGCTCCTTCAACGGTTGGACGGTTCTCGGGCCGGCGATTCCAACGTGGCTGACTTCCTCGAACGATTCGCCGCCTTCGTGGCCGACCATGGACACCGCGGCCCCAACGACTGGGAGCTCTCGTCGCGCAACTGGGAGAACACGCCGGAGATGGCCCTCGTGGCCATCGACCGCATGCGTCTGGCCGACCACGACCTGGACCCGGCGGCCCGCCTAGCCGACGACGGTGAGCGTCGCGCCGCAGCCATTGCCGTGGTCCGTCCCCACGTCAAGGGACTGGACCGGAAGAATTTCGACAAGGCGTTGGCTGCCACCGGCTGGTGGGCTCAGGCCCGCGAAGCCACCCGGGATCGGGCCATTCGCATCGGCGCCCCCACCAAGCAGGTGTACCGCGAACTCGTCCGTCGGGCTGCCAAGCGTGGAGGTGACCCGAATCCGGTGCGAGTCGCCCTCCTGGATCCACTCGACGAGCTCCCCGCCTACCTGGCCGATCCGGGAGCGTTCGCCAACCTGCTAGCCGAGCGGGGCGCCCTGTTCGACCGGTATGCGGCAGTCGAACCGCGCTTCTTCATCACCAGCCAAGACGAGGTGCCCACCATCGAGGAGCTCGAAGCCGACCAGGCCGCCCGAGCCGCCGACACCATCGCCGCTCCCGGTGATGTGCTCACCGGTGCATCGGGATGCCAGGGCGTGGCCCGGGGACGGGCCCGCATCGTGATGGATCCGGCCGATGCCCTCGACCTCGAGCCAGGCGAAGTGTTGGTGGCCCCCATCACCGACCCGGCGTGGACTCCGCTGTTCCTGCCGTCGGCCGCCGTGGTGGTCGATGTAGGGGCGCTCATGAGCCACGCGGTAATCGTGTCGCGTGAACTGGGCATCCCGTGCGTGGTGTCCGTCGAAGGCGCCACCCGACGGATTCCTGACGGGGCGCTGGTCGAGGTGGACGGCACCGCCGGAACGGTCACCGTGCTCGACGGCTAACCCGGACCGTCAGCCGCTGACGCCGATCGGACAGGACACGCCGGTGCCACCAAGACCGCAGTAGCCCATGGGGTTCTTGGCTAGGTACTGCTGGTGGTATTCCTCGGCGTAGAAGAACTCGGATCGATCCACGATCCCGGTGACAATCTCGTCGTAACCAGCCTCGGCCAGCCGGGGGGCAAAGTCATTGCGGGTGGCCTCAGCGGTGGCCCGTTGGGTGGCGTCGGCCACGTGGATCTCGGACCGGTACTGAGTGCCCACGTCGTTGCCCTGTCGCATCAACTGGGTCGGATCGTGGTTCTCCCAGAACACCCGGAGCACACTGGTTAGGTCGATCGCCGCGGTCTCCCACGCCACCAGCACGACCTCGTTGTGTCCGGTGTAACCCGAGCAGACCTCTTCGTAGGTGGGGTTGGGGGTGTGGCCGCCGGCGTAACCCACCGCAGTGGTCCACACGCCGGGCGTGTCCCAGAACATGCGCTCAGCGCCCCAGAAGCAGCCCATCCCCACGATGACTGTCTCGATGCCGTCGACGAACGGGCCGACCAGGGGTCGCCCGTTCACGAAGTGGGCGGCTGGGACGGCCATGACATCGGGCCGACCGGGCAGCGCGTCGGCTGGATCCGGAATGGAAAGTGGCTTGTGTCCGAACATGGCGTGATCCTAGGACGGGCCCGGATCGACTCGAACCAGATCCGCTCCGACTCCCGGTCAGATGGTGAAGGCCAGGCGGGTGGCCATTTGGGTTCCCAGATCGACGTCGCCACCAACCGTCACCCGACCGTCGTCCAGTAGCGGCTGCGGATCGATCCGACCACCGGTGAGCGACAACCAGTCGTGTGACGACATGGCCAGGGTCACCGTCGGTTCGCCTTCCAGCTCGTCGACCACCGCCGCCCGTCCATCGACGGCCACCCGAATGGTGGCCTCGACCGGTCCGGTGAGGGTGACCTCGACCCGGCTCCCGTCGGGCGCTCCGGCCTTCTTGCCGATGACGAATCCGGCCGCAGTACTCACCTCGGCCACTGACATCTCGGCCGGCCGACCGGCAGTTCCCTGCGGGTGACCCAACGGCGCACGACAGTCCTCGAGGTGGAGCCACGAGTCGTAGACCCGAACGTGCATGAATCGTAGGTACGGCACCTCGCCTACCGGCGACCAGCCGACCTTCAGGATCTCCTCGTCGGACATGGCGTTCAGTTGATCGAGCCGTTCGGTCGAGATGGTCCGGAAGGCGTCCAGCACCTCGGCGCCCGACATCGACCGCATCGATTCCACCCACTGTTCGTTGCCCGCCGCGATGGCGTTCTTGAGGTGCTCGGTCGGGAACTCGACCTGGGGAGCCTGCTCGCCCCGGAGCATCCGCTCGGTTCCGATGATATGGGCCAGGTTGTCCTGGACGGTCCAGCCAGGACACCGGCTGGCCGTGGCCCAGTCGTCGGCCGACAAGCCCTCCGCCCAGTCGATCCACTCGTTCCAGATTTCGGCGAGTCCGCCGAGAATGTGGTCGCGGTCCAGCGTGATGTCCATGGAATCTCCGTTCGGGGGGTCGTTCGTCGAGCGTTCGAGTCTGGTCAGGGCGTGACGTTGATCAGGGGGTCGGGTTGGCCACGGACTGCCACTCCCGGGCGTCGAGGTAGGGCTTGAACACCTCGCCGACCGCTTGCAGGTCGGCTGGGGTCTTGGGGCGCTGCAACTCGTAGAGGTGAGGAAACTCAAGCCATCCAAGCACCAGGTCCCAGAGTCGCTCGGCAGCCTCGCCGGTCGGTGGTTCGATGAGGACCGGGCCGAACAGCTTCCGGGAGTCGTCGGCATCGGCACCTGGGAACACCAACGTCGGCACCCCCCAACCACCCATGCCCAGCACACGATCATGATCAGCCCGGACGTCGTCGTGGGTGGTCTCATCGGCCAACGCGGCATCCACGTAGCCGGGATCGAGGTCCATCTCGACGAGCAGCTCGCGGGCTACCTCGGGACGGTGGGGCTTACGACCCTCGACGTGCAGGGCAGTGCCCGACCGGAGGTACCAGGCGTCGTTCAGCTCCGGGGCCTCACGCTTGAGCAGGGCGCCGATCCGCATCATCGACCAGCCGTAGGACCACTCCCGTTCCCACGGATGCTTCTTCCCCTCGGCCCGGTTGACCTCCTCGAGGCTGAAGAACCGCCAGTCCACGTCGAGTTCGAGCCGGTCGCGGACCTCGCGCATCCACAGCGAGGTCTGGTAGGCCCACGGGCAGATCACGTCGAAGTGAAAGTCGACCCGCATCGGTTTTTCATCCATAACCGGAGCCTCGCGCAGACTCGTAGCGAGGGGTCAGTCGGGGACACGAAGCTCATGACGGGTCACCTTGCCTAGGGCGTTGCGGGGTAGGGCATCGACGGCCACCACCCGCCGGGGCAGCTTGTAGGCCGCCAGGTGGTCCTGGGCGAAGGCCCGCAACTCATCGACTCCGGGGCAGTCGTGTCCGTCGGCCGCCACGATCCACGCCACCACCTCCTCGCCCCACTCGGGCGAGGACACGCCGGCCACCGCCACCTCAGCCACCGCATGGTGGAGGACCAGGGCGTCGTCGACCTCCCGGGGATAGACGTTGAGGCCACCGCTGATGATGAGCTCCTTGGCCCGTCCGACGATGGCCAGGTATCCGTCGTCGACCGCGCCCAGGTCGCCGGTCCGGAACCACGGGTCGCCACCATCCGGATCGGCCACGAACGCCTCGGCCGTGGCCTCAGGTCGCTCCCAGTAGCCGGCGAACACGTTGGGTCCCCGGACGAGGATCTCGCCGACCGGCCCATCAGACCCGTCGGCCAGCCGGACGTCTACTCCGGGCAGCGGGATGCCCACCGCTCCCGGACGTCGAACATCGTCAAACGGATTGGAGACCAGCATCACCGTCTCGGTCATCCCGTAACGCTCCAGGACCGAAACGCCGGCCCGTTCGGCCAGACGAACGTGGAGTTCGGCAGCCAGCGGCGCAGAACCGGCCACGCAGAGGCGAAGGCCTCCGAGGAGGTCGACCCGATCGTGGTCGGCCAGGCGGTGGTACATGGTCGGCACGCCGAAGAACATCGTGGCGTCATGGACATCGAGGGCGTCCAGCACGTCGTCGGGGGCGAACCCCGACTGCAGAACCGCTGAGGCCCCGGCCAGCAGGGTCCCGTGGAGGCCCACACCGAGGCCGTGCATATGGAACAACGGCAAACACAGGACGAGCCGGTCGACTTCGGTCCAACGCCAGGCCACACGAACCGACTGGGCGCCGGCCAACAGGTTGGCCTGGGTTAGGACCGCGCCCTTGGGGCGCCCCGTGGTCCCCGACGTATAGCCGATGATCGCCGGATCACCGGGTAGCGATACATCGAGAAGTGCTGCCGTCCCGTCATCGGCGCGCACGTCGGGGAACGGATCGACCAACTGGGCTACCAGAAGGTCGGGATCCAGCCCGGCCAGCAGTTCGGCCCAACCGTCATGGCCGACCAGCGCTGCCCGGGGGGTGCAGTCGGCAATCACGTGGGCCAGTTCAGCCTCGCGGTAGGACCCATTGGTCGGCACCACGACCAGGCCGAGCCGCAGACAAGCCACATGGGCCACCGCCAGGTCGACGGTCGACGGTCCCGAGAGCAGCAGTCGCTCACCGTCCACCAGGCCCGCCCCGGCCAGACGGGCCGCCAGACGTTCGGTGCGATCCAGGAACTCGCCTCTGGCCACCCACCGGGCCGGACCGCCGTCGATCGAACCCCACAACAGCGGGCGGTCAGGTTCCGCACCGAGGACAGCGGTCCACGCCCCGGCCAGCGTGCCAGGGCGAGGGAGGTCGAATCCGTCCGGAGCCCCTACCGGCAGGTGTGCACTCCAGTGCCGGAGATCATTCATCGTCCGGACCGTACCGTCGACGCCGGGGCTGGCCGGATTCGGGAGGGCGACTTGACCCGAGAGACCGGTTGATCCATACTAATGACATCCATTAGATCACCACGGAGAGCAACTTCATGGAATTCGGCATCTTCAGCAACGGCTACACCCCGGGCCCCGCTGCTCACGACTCGGAAAGCGAGCACACCGAACTGATGCGGGAGGCCGAGTACGCCATCCTCGCCGACAAGCACAACTGGAAGTACATCTGGTTCGGCGAGCACCACGGGCTAGTCGAGTACAGCCACATGTCGGCCCCCGCCCCGATGATGGGCTGGGTAGCCGCCCAGACCGACTACATCCACATCGGGTCGGCCATCACCAGTCTCCCGACCAAGAAGGAGCACCCGGTCCGAATCGCCGAGCGGGCCGCCATGCTCGACCACGTCACGAACAACCGGTTCGAGTTCGGCACTGGCCGGGGGGCCGGAAGCCACGAGCTCCGGACCTTCAACGTGATGGACCCGAGCGAGACCAAGGCCCAGTGGGACGAGGTCATCCACGAGATCCCGCGCATGTGGGAACAGAAGGACTACGACTTCGACGGCGAGTTCTTCACCGTGCCCACCCCACACAACATCCTCCCCAAGCCCTACGGCCCCGGCCATCCACCCATCTGGGTGGCCTGCGGCAACCCGCCGACCTTCGCCAAGGCCGGCTCCATGGGCATCGGCGCCATCGCCTTCAACTTCGAACCCATCCACAACCTCAAAGGCCGGGTCGACGCCTACAAGGAGGCCATCCAGGACCCGATCGACCAGATCGGCCAGTACAAGAACGACAACGTCATGATGACCAACGCCTGCATCTGCCTGGAGGACCGCGACGAAGCTCGGGCCGTGGCCATGGCCAAGGGTCGCGGCTACCTGGTGACCATGGTCAACATGTACCACGACACCATGCCCAAGTCGCCCGACGCCATCGTCTGGCCCAACGCACCCATGGATCCAGGCTGGACCGAGGAACTCCTCGACATGGCCATCGACGGTGGCTACATGCTCTGCGGCAACCCCGAGGAGGTCTGCGAGCAGCTCAACCGCTACCGGGACGTGGGCTGCGACCAGGTGGTCTTCGGCCTGCCCACCGAGGGCCTCACCCACGACCAGACCCTCGAGATGATCGAGCTGTTCGGCGACCAGGTCATCCCCGAGCACGACGGCGACCGGGTCCACTCCACTGACCGCTATCGGGCCACCGCCGAGCGCCAGTTCCCCGACTTTGGTTACCCGGTGCCCGAAGGCATTGACGTGTCGATCATCCCGACCACCGCCCTGCTCTCCCTGGGCTGACGCCCGAACCCGACCGGAACCGCCGAACCGGAAACAGGCGCGCCATGGCCCGCGACGGCACCGAAACTCGGACCCGACTTCTAATGGAAGCCGAGCGTCTCTTCGCCGAGGTCGGAGTCTGGCAGGCCGCCACTGGCGACATCGTCCGCTCCGCCGGCCAACGGAACGCCTCGGCGCTGACATATCACTTCGGGTCACGTGAGGGGGCGCTCGACGCCATACTCGCCGAGCACGGCAACCCGGTCGACCAGCGGCGGGGCGAACTGCTGAGCAACCTTGAGGGAGGACCCACCACCGACACCCCGGCTGTGCGGGACCTGGTGTCGACCCTGGTGCGACCCATGACCGCCGTGCTGGACAACCCACGGGGACGCCGCTACGTGCGGATCATCGCCCAACTCTCGGACCGCTTCCCAGCCTGGCGGGACGCCCCGTCGGGCGTTGACCAGACCCATCTGGAAAGGGCCTTGGACCTCTTGGAGGAGGTGGCCACCGGCGACGGACCGGCGGCACGCGAGGCCCGCCTGCTGGCCATGATCCAACTCATGACAGTGTCACTGGCCGCCCGGGCCGGTGAGATGGAACACCGACGGCCCCACCTCGATTCCACAGCCTACGAGCGGCACCTGGTCGACGTCCTGACCGGTGTGCTCACTGCGCCCAGCACCTAAACCGCTCCACGTGTCCGGTACCGTCGCCCGCCGTGCACGTCATCCTCGTCCGACACGGACGCCCCGAGATCGTCGTCGACTCCCCCACCATTGCCGACCCCAGTCTGGACGAAATCGGTCGATGGCAGGCCGAACGCCTCACCGCATGGCTGGCGTGCGAGGAGATTGACGCGGTAATCACCAGCCCCAAGGCCCGAGCCATCCAGACGGCGGCCGGGACGGTCGAGGGGCTCGGCCTTACCCCCCGGGTCGTCAACGACCTCGACGAGATCGACCGCGGCGCCCACACCTACCTACCCACCGAACTGCTGCCCACCCAGGGCGGCGCGTACTGGGACCAGATCTGTGAGAAGCGGTACGCCGAGATCGGGTGGGACTCGCCCGAGGCGTTCCGCGACCGGGTGGTAGCCACCTGGGACGACCTCTGCCGCAACCCGCCGGGCGAACGGGTGCTGGTGGCCTGCCATGGCGGGACGATCCGTACCATCCTCGCCCATGTCGCCGGCAATGACGGCGCCGGCTTTCGCCTCGACTACACGTCAATCAGCCGGGTCGAGGTCACGCCGCCGGGTGGCGACCCCTCCGGCGAGGACGGCCCCACCGACCCGTACTGCTCGGTGGCCAGCGCCAACGAGGTCGCCCATTTCGACGCGGAGCGCACCGCAGTGGTGGGTGCCTTCCGGGGCGCCGAACGCCCGGGCACCACCTTCAACCGTCGGCCACTGTCCGCTCCCACTTCCTGAACAGCAACCGGGTAGGAGCTTTCCTCAGCGGGACTCCAACAGATCCGGGCCCAGTTCGTCGACCGTGGAGGCCCCCACGAGGGCCATGGTGCGTTCGGTGCCCGAGCGGAGCAACTCCAGAACATGGTCCACGCCCTGCTCGCCGGCCGCCGCCAACGCATAGAGGAAGAGGCGCCCGCCCATCGTGGCGTCGGCGCCGGCAGCCACCGCCTTGACGATGTCGGACCCCCGACGGATACCTCCGTCGCAGATCACCTCGATCCGACCAGCTCCCGCTTCAGCCACCGCGGTGGCCACTGCACTGGCCACCGCGGGCACCAGATCAAAGGGTGCTGGGGCCGTGTCGAGCTGGCGTCCACCATGGTTCGACAGGATGATCCCCTCCACCCCGTGTTCGACGGCCAGCACGGCGTCGACCACCGACTGGATGCCCTTCACGAGGATCGGCCCGTCCCAGACGGTGCGCAGCCACGCCACGTCGTCCCAAGACAGGCCATGGTCGAACTGGGCGTTCATGTACCCGGCCAGGTCCACCGCCCTCTCACCGGCTCCCGGGGCACCCCCCGTTTCGGTGATCTCGCCGGGCCGAGCGCCGGCCCCATCGTTGGCCAGCCCCTCCACGTTGGCGAACCGGATCGGATCGGATCGCAGGAAACGCCACGTCCAACCCGGACGGCGTATCCCGTCCAGAAAGGTCCCGGGCCCGATCTCCGGTGGCAAGGTCAGGCCCCGCCGGACATCACGCTCCCGTCGACCCAGCATGGCCGTGTCGACTGTCAGGCAGATGGCCTCGAAGCCGGCCGCCGCGGCGCGGTCCAACAGGGCCCGGATGAGGTTGCGGTCGCGCCAGGCGTACACCTGGAACCACAACCGGGCGCCCGGTCCGGCCACCGCCGCACACTCGTCGATTGATCGGGTCCCCATGGTCGAGAGGGTGAACGGAATGCCGGCCCGCCCGGCCGCCCGGACCACAGCCAGCTCGCCAGCCGGATCGGCGATGCGGGTGAATCCGGTGGGCGCCAACACCAGCGGGAAGGCCAGCGGGCGCCCCAACAACGTGGTCGAGGTATCCAACTCGTCGAGGCCCTGCAGTACCCGCGGCCGAAACGTCATCTCCTGGAAGGCCTGGACGTTGCGGTCCAGCGTCAGCTCGTCCTCGGCCCCGCCGTCGATGTAGTCGAACACACCGGCCGGGAGACGACGGCGGGCCATCTCCCGTAGGTCGTCGACATTGGCGGCACCCCGCAGGCGTCGGGCCGTCCGATCGCCCACCGGGCGACGCAAGCGCACCACGGCTCGCAACGTTCGGATCATGCCCATGGGAGGAACTGTCGAGAGGGGCGTCAGCCGCCCAGCTCGCCGGCCTTTCGCTTCTCGTAGATCTCCCGGCACGTTGGACAGACCGAAAAGCGGTCCGGATCACGGCCTGGCACCCAGACCTTTCCGCACAGGGCCACCACCGGCTTACCGGTCACCGCCGACTCGACGATGTCGGACTTGCGGGCGTAGTGCGAGAACCGGTCGTGGTCGCCGTCGTCGAGGATCGGATCGTCTAGGAGGGGATCGACCGGGGTGATCGTCTCGAGATCCGAGAGGACCGCGAACTGCAAGGTGTGCATCGAGGTCGCCGGTCAGTCCGCGGCGTGCCGGTCGAGCGAACCGTCGAGGTCGGACAACTTGTCGATACGCCCGGTGTGGCGACCGCCCTCGAATTCGGCATCCAGCCAGGCCCGGAGGGTTTCGGATGCCACCTCGGGCCCGATCAGGCGTTCGCCGAGGCAAATCACGTTGGCATCATTGTGCTGACGTGTCAGGCGAGCCGACGTGACGTCATGCACGGTCGCGGCCCGAACCCCGGGAACCTTGTTGGCCGCCATGGCAATGCCGATGCCAGACCCACACACGCACAGGCCTAGTTCGGCGTCGCCGCCGACCACCGCCCGGCCCACCGCTGCGCCGAAGTCCGGGTAATCGACCCGCTCGGACGAGTGGGCGCCCAGGTCGAGCACCTCGTAGCCGAGATCTCGTAACTCCCCGGCCAACTGCTCCTTGAGCGCGTATCCGGCGTGATCGGAACCGACGGCAATGGTGGCCATGAGTCGAGGCTAGCGGTCGTCTCCGGGGCCGGCCGATCCCGGCTCTACCCGGATTCCGGCCGCCTCCAGATCAGCAACGGTGACCGTGCCCTCCCGGAGGATGACCGCCGGATCGACGGTCAGGTCGACCACCGTGGAGGGCATCCCGGTGCACCGGCCACCGTCCAGCACTAGCAGGTCGCCGCCCAGAGATGCGGCCGCCGATGCGGCATCGGCAGGTGTGGGGTCGCCCGACCGGTTGGCCGATGTGGTGGCGATCGGCCCGACGGACGTCGCGACGGCCTGCACTAGGGCATGGTCGGGACAACGCACCCCCACCGTGGCCTCGTCGGATCCCGGAACTGTCGGGAGCACCATGGTCAACGGGCCCGGCCATGCCACCTCAGCCAGCGCGATCGTGCGCTCATCGACAACGGCCAGCGACCGGGCCTGATCCAGGTCGGCGACCAGCACTGCCACCCGTCGATCGGTCGGTCGACCCTTTCGCACGAATAGTTCCGCGACGGCCGAGGAATCATCGGCTAGGGCCGCCACGCCATAGACGGTCTCAGTGGGCAGCACCACCACCCCACCCGCCCGCAGACACGCCACCGCGGCGTCCACCGCCCCGGCCGGATCCGTCGATACATCCAGTATCACGGCGCGCTCAGCATCACTGCGTGTCCAGCATCACGGTCGGCGGGCCACCAGGGCCCGGTCCCGGTCCGCCAGATCCCGATAGACGACCACGTCGACAAACCCGCTGGACCGGGCTAGGTCGGCCATTACACCGATCTGGTCGGGCGCCATCTCCAGGACCAGCGCGCCACCGGGAGCCAACCAGCCCGGAGCCTCCTCGATCAGGACTCGTACGTCGGCCGTTCCCTGATCGTCTGCGTACAGGGCGGCATCGGGTTCCCAATCGGCCACCTCCGACGGCAGCCCGTCGTCTCTGGCCACGTACGGCGGGTTGGATGCGATCACGTCGAGCCGGCCCCACAGGTCAACAGGTAGGGCGTCGAACCACGAGCCCTCGGCCAGGGTCACCCGCTGGGCCGGACGTCCCAGCCCCACGCAGTTGGCTCGAGCCACGGCCAACGCATCGGACGAGGCATCGGTGCACCACACCCGGGTACCCACCCGTTCGACAGCCACCGATAGGCCAATTGCTCCCGAGCCGGTGCCCAGATCGGCAACCAGCACCGGTTCGGATGACAGGTCACGCCCCACGGCGAACCGGTCCACCTCGTCGAGTACCAGCCCGGCCACCACTTCGGTCTCGGGTCGGGGGATCATCACCCGCTCGTCCACCATCAAGTCGAGCGTGCGAAACGGCCAACGCCCTAGAACGTATTGCAACGGCTCACCAGCCAGACGACGCTCCACCATGGCGTCGTGGTGGGCCATGCCCCGCACGGTGACCAACACCTCCATCTCCGCTGGGGACATCGCTCGCGAAACGCCCAGGACACCGAAAGCCTCCTCGACAATCCATCGGGACTCCCGAACAGCCGATCCGGCATCATGGCCCGCCGCGAGCAACCGGCCCTCGGTCTCGGCCAACACCTCACGCCACGAGATGGTTCCCTCGTCAGGCGGCACCAGCCGGCCCGTCCTCGAGGCCGGCGGCCAGCTGTCGGGTGCGTTCGTCGGCCAACAGCCCGTCGGTTACATCGTCCAGTTCGCCCGCCAAGATCCGATCCAGCTTGTGGAGGGTCAGACCGATGCGGTGATCGGTGACCCGGTTCTCCTTGAAGTTGTACGTCCGGACCTTCTCGGACCGACCGCCACTGCCGATCTGACCCCGCCGGGCTTCGGACGCCTCCGACATCTGGCGCTCCTGCTCGATCTGGAGGAGCCGGGACCGAAGCACCCGCAAGGCCTTGGTCTTGTTCTGGAGCTGGCTCTTCTCATCCTGCATCGACACGACCAGCCCCGTCGGCTTGTGGGTCAGTCGGACCGCCGAGTCGGTGGTGTTGACCGACTGGCCGCCCGGGCCCGACGCCCGATACACGTCGACCTGCAGGTCGTTCTCGTCGAGCTCCACCTCCACCTCGTCGGCCTCCGGAAGCACGCTGACCGTGGCCGACGATGTGTGGATCCGCCCCTGGGATTCGGTCACCGGCACCCGCTGGACCCGGTGCACCCCACCCTCGTACTTGAGACGGGTCCAGGCATCGTCACCCTTTACCAGGACCATCACCTCGCTGAAGCCGCCCATGTCGGACTCTCGGGCCTCCAATAGCTCGATCTTCCAGCCGTGGATGGTGGCGAAGGCCAAATACATCTCGTGGAGGTCGCGGGCGAACAGGTTGGCCTCCTCACCACCCTCAGCACCCCGAATCTCCAAGATGACCGGACGGCCGTCATTGGGATCCCGAGGTAGCAGGAGGGTCCGAAGCTCGCCCTCCAAGCGGTCGATCTCGCGTTCAAGCTCGGCGATCTCGACCCTGAGTTGGTCGCGGTCGTCTCCATCGGCCATGTCGGCCAGCTCGCGAGCCGTCTCGAGGTCGCCGTGGGCGGTCGCCAACGGACGGCCCACGGCCAGCACCTCGTCGAGTTCCTTGAAGCGCCGACCAGCAGCCTGCAGGCGGTCCGAATCACTGATCACCTCAGGGTCGGCGAGTCGCGACTCCACCTCGGAGTACTCGGCTTCGAGGGCCTCAACCTGATCCAGCATCAGGTCAAGGCTAGCGAGGGGCCCCGAGCGGACCCCGGAGGCCGGCCTGTTGGTCAGGCATCCCAACTACAGGCCACGCCTACCACCGTGGTCGGGACCCGGAGGCGGGCCATCACCCGCTTGACCGGGGTCATCACATCACGGGTTGGAAGGGCCACCACGACCCGATCGGGCACCTCGCGGAGCACCAGTTCGGCGGCCGCCGAAACAAGGTGGGGGTCGACCCCCACCGAACAGATAACCAGGACCCGGCCTTGGTCGGCGTCGCTACCCACCGCTGGGGCGGGTGCGGGGTCACGGAGATTCAGACGCTCAGTGGCCGGATCCACCGGCACCAGGTTGACGAGGTCTAGTAGTTCGGGGTGTGCACACAAGTCTCTCCGCATCCACCGTTCCCGAGCCAGGGTGGCCAACGGATGGGCACCAGCACCAGGTCGGCGCTGGGCTCGCACCAGGTCGGCCGCCGCGGCGAGGGCTTCGGCATCGGAACGTCCGGCACGCATCAGCACGCCAGCCTCCCGGTCAAACCGGCCCACGCCCACCTCGATCATCGGACGAGCATCGGAAAGGCCATCTGAACGGCCCCCCTCAAGCTCACCGGCCGTCGGGTCGATCCCGTCAACCGCTCGCACAACCTCTAGGCCCAGCACCTCGCCACGCCACGTGCCGTGTTCCAGGATCGGCTCCACCCCGACACCGCGGCAGAGATCGTCGAACTCGACCGCGAAGCCTTCGGGCGACCTGTCCGTTGTTGGATTGGGTTCATCAGCCGGCGCCACCGTGACCAGCGACCGGCCGTCGACGTGACGCACCTCTGGTGTCGGTTCCAGTGCGGTCACCCAACGGGTCGCCAGGGCAGCCTCGGAGACATCGTCGAAACAGACGGTGAGCGGCGTGGCATCGCCATGGCGGCCGGCCCGTAGCAGCCCCACACCGAGCGCAGAGCCGGGCTCGTCCTCGGACGCAAGGGTCCAGAGCCGTGTGCCGTCGAAGAGGTGGTCGCCGTCAGGTTCCGGGACCGACGCCCCATCGGTCGCTTCAGCGACCAGGGCGCGCAACTTGGCCCCACGAAGGGCGGTGCGACGCTCGGGATCGAGGGCCACGGGTATCCGGTCAGGAGTGGGCCCCGTCTACTTCAGCCTGCTCGGCCGAAGCGAACCGTGTGGGGCTCAGCCCTTGCGGCGCTGGCCGTACCGGCGCTCGAAGCGCTCGACGCGGCCGGCGGTGTCCACGATCTTCATCGTGCCGGTGAAGAACGGGTGGCTGGCCGACGAGATCTCAACCTTGACCAGCGGGTACTCCACGCCGTCGTCCAGGGTGATCACGTCGTCGGTCTCAACCGTCGAACGGATCACGAAGTTGGTGCCCTCGGAAAGGTCCTGAAAGACCACGGGGCGATAGTTCGGGTGGATGTCCTGCTTCATAACTCGTCCAGTCTGCGGTGCGGTCGGGGGTTCGGCAACCCGCGTGACGGGTCGCCTTTGGGTATCAGGTTCGGGTGTCGGATCCGGATACTCGTTCAGTCGCCCATGCTCGGTCCCTTGGCGATCTCGACCAGGAACTCTTCGTTGTTGTTGAAGGTCTTGAGTCGGTCGATGAGAAGTTCGAGACCGGCCGCCGCACCGCTGCCGTCGTTGGCCAGGCCGTTGAGCACCCGCCGCAGCTTCCACACCTGGTTTAGCTGCTGGCGTTCGAACAGGAGTTCTTCGTGCCGGGTCGACGAGGCGTCCACGTCAATGGCCGGATAGATCCGGCGTTCGGCAATCCGACGATCCAGACGGAGCTCCATATTGCCGGTGCCCTTGAACTCCTCGAAGATCACCTCGTCCATCTTGGAGCCCGTGTCGACCAGCGCCGTGGCCAGGACGGTCAGCGAACCGCCCTCCTCTAGGTTCCGAGCCGCACCGAAGAACCGCTTGGGTGGATAGAGCGCACCGCTGTCCACGCCACCGGACATGATCCGACCGGTAGCCGGGGCAGCCAGGTTGTAGGCCCTGGACAGTCGGGTGATCCCGTCCAAGACGATCACCACGTCGTCGCCGTACTCCACCATGCGCTTGGCCCGCTCGATGGTGACCTCGGCCAACTGGGTGTGCTCATCGCTGGGACGATCGAACGTGGATCCAACTACCTCGCCGCGCTGTAACCAGCGCTTCATATCGGTGACCTCCTCGGGACGCTCGTCGACCAGCAGGACGATGAGCTTCACCTCGGGATGGTTGGTCTCTATGGACCGCACGATCGACTTCATGATCGTGGTCTTTCCCGCCTTGGGGGGAGACACGATCATGCCGCGCTGGCCCTTGCCGATCGGCGAGAGCAGGTCGATGATGCGGGCCGTCATGTTGGTCGGGTCGCCGTCGACCTCCATGCGGAGCTTCTCGTCGGGGAACAGCGGGGTGAGATCCTCGAACTTGGGTCGGCTCTTGGCCAGCTCGGGATCTCGTCCGTTGACTTTGTCGATACGCAACAGAGCCGGGTTCTTCTCGCTGCGGTTGGCCGGTCGGGATGCACCAACCAGGTGATCTCCCCGGCGCAGGCTGAACTGGCGGACCTGCTTGACCGAGATGTAGGCGTCTTTCTTGGACGCCTTGTAGCCGCCGGTTCGGAGGAAGCCGTAGCCCTCGTCACGGAGGTCGATGTGACCCTCGACCTCGACGGGCTCACCGTCCCAGACCTCTTCGGGGCCACTCGACTGGTCACGCTCGCGACCCCGGCGGCGGCGGCGGCGGTTGCCCGGGTCGGCGGTGTCCCCTTGTCCGTCGCGGTTATGACCACCCTGGCGGTCACGATTCTGGCCACCCTGGCGGTCACGATTCTGGCCACCCTGGCGGTCACGATTCTGGCCACCCTGACCACGACCACCGTCACGATCCGACTTCTGGTCGCCAGAGCGGTCGGCGTCGGCTTCCGTGCTGGTTTCTGCGTTGGCTTCTGCGCTGGCATCCGAGTCGGCGGACTGGTCACCATCGGTGCCAGCTGCCTCCTCGGCCTCGGCAGCCACCTCCCACTCGGCCAGCGGCTCCTCCGCAGACTCCTCAGCAGGTGCCACAGGCTCGGCGGCAACGGTAGGAGGCCGTCCACCGTTGGAGGACAAACCGTTGCCTCCGCCGGACAGCTCCAGGATCAGGTCGACGATCTCAGCCTTGCGGGCACGCGAACCGGGCTTGCCGCCCAGCGCAGTGGCGATCGTCGTCAGCTCGTCGCGGTCCTTGCTTTCCAGCGTTCCGCGTTCCAGTTGGGTGGAGTCCATGCTCACAACACCTGTTTCTCGAGGGCCGATGGCCCTTCGGTTTTTCGAGGGCCAGAAGCCCTACGGGTCTTCCAAGGACCAGAGGCCCATCGGATGGATGCGAACCGGGTTCGGTTCCCATCGGAATCCACCGTCCACCACCGAAGATCGGGATGGAGGGTGTGTCGTGGACGGCATCTCCGGAACCTGTCCATCCCCCACGATTGGGGCCACGAAGTGGAGTCCATGAGGAGGAAACGAGGTTTCCGGAGAACACGTCGCCCGCCCGACGACCGTCCCACTCTACCGAATCGCCGCGAACGACAGCAACATGCCCCTGGTCGGAATCCCCGGATCCGTTACAGGGAAAGGAAATCAGCCGGCTAGGAGCCTTCCCATCAGGGCATGTCCGGGAATCGGAGACCGGTCGGCCACCCCGACCTCGGTGAACGTGCCACCCGGTCCGTCGACAGCCGAATCCACCAGCAGGTACGGCACGGGATCCGGGGTGTGGGTCCGGGTGGTCAACGGTGTGGCGTGGTCCGGGAGCATCAGCAGGCGCCACGGCCCCATGGCATCCAACGCCGGAACCAGGTCGGCCAGGATCCGCCGGTCCCAGTGTTCGAGGGCTTCCACCTTGGCAGCCACGTCGCCAGCGTGACCGGCCTCGTCGGTGGCCTCCACGTGGATCACGAACAGGTCGAGGCCTGCTTCCAACTCGGCGAGGGCGATGTCCCTCTTGCCCTCGTAGTCGGTGTCGTACCACCCGGTGGCGCCGGGGATGTCGCAGATCTTCATGCCGGAGAGCACGCCGATGCCACGTACCAGGTCGACCGCGGTGACCAGCCCGGCCTCGACGCCGTGGGTCTCGCGGAACGAGGGCACCTGCGGCTGGAAGCCCTGGCCCCAGAGCCATGTCTGGTCGGCCTCCATGTCGAAATGCTCCATCACCTCCCGGGAGGCCTCCATGACCTCGATGAGCCGTCCGGCCGCCGGGCCCTTGGGCAACACGATGGGATCACCGGAGAGATCGTGCGGGGGCGTGCAGTCGGCATCTATCCACTCCTTGGGAGCGATCATGGCGTTGCGGAAACCCACACCAGCCAGGAACTCGACCCCCTCGTAGCGCGGTGCGACCTCATCCTGCAGAGCGGCCACTACTGCGGCACCCTCCGCGCTGGACGGGTTGGCGCCTGCGTAGTCGACCATCACGCCGTCGTGGACCACCACCAGATTGCACCGGAAGGCCGTCTGGTCGGGGCGCAGCGTACGGCCCATGGCTGCCACCTCGATGGGGGCCCGACCGGTGTGGAACTGGGCCGGATCGAATCCCATGATCGACATGTTGCCGACGTCGCTCCCCGGTGGCATCCCCTCGGGAATCACTGCGGCACGACCCACGACGGCCCGGGCAGCCAAAGTGTCCAGCATCGGCATGTGAGCGACCTCAAGCGGGGTACACCCGTCGAGTTCGGGCACCGGCAGGTCGGCGCAACCGTCGGGAACACAGACGACGTACTTCATGACGGATACTTCACGCTGCTCTCCATGGAGGGATCATTCCAGACCATCGGTTCATACTGGTCACCGCTTATGCGACCGCACGAAGTCCTCGATGACCGCCAGGTCGGCGGGCAGGGCCGTCAGGCGTTCGGGCCGATCGTGGAGGTCGGCCAGATGACCTGGTAACCCCGGCCGGAAGCCGGTGGCCGCCTCAACCGCATCGGGGAACTTGGCTGGGTGAGCCGTGGCCAGGGCCACCATGGGGATCGACGGATCACGACGGCAGGCCCGGGCGGCCAGCACACCGACCGCCGTGTGCGGGTCGAGCACCAGTCCAGAGCGATCAGCCTCATCGGCAATGCAGGCCCGGACGGCGTCGTCATTGAAGCGGGCGCCGGCCCAACCGCTGGCCAGGGAGGCGTGCTGATCCGGATCCAACCGGAAGGTACCGGTGGCCCGGAAGTCGTCCAGTTGGGCACCCACCGCGGCACCATCACGGCCGTTGATCTCGAACAACAGACGCTCGAGGTTGGACGACACCTGGATATCCATGCTGGGCGACGTGGTGGGCACCACCTCGGTGATGCCCATCGTCCCCTCGGTGAAGAACCGGGTCAGGACGTCGTTGGTATTGCTGCCAACTACCAGTTGGGGCACAGTCAAACCGGACAGGCGGGCCACGTGCCCGGCGAAGACGTTGCCGAAATTCCCAGTTGGCACCGAGAAGGCCACCGGAGCTCGGCGTCCTCCGAGGCGCTCGGCGGCCACCACGTAGTAGACGACCTGAGCCATAACCCGGGCCCAGTTGATGGAGTTGACCGCCGAGAGGCGAACCTCGTCGCGGAAGGCCACGTCGGCGAACATGGCCTTGACCAGGTCCTGGCAATCGTCGAACGTGCCGTCCACGGCCACGTTGTGCACGTTGGCCGACTGCACGGTTGTCATCTGTCGGCGTTGGACGTCTGAGACCCGACCCGCCGGGTGGAGAATCACGATGTCGACTGCGTCACGGTCCCGGCAGGCCTCGATGGCCGCCGAACCGGTGTCGCCCGAGGTAGCGCCCACGATGGTCACCCGTTCGCCGCGTCGGGAGAGTTCGTGATCGAACAAGCGACCTACCAGCTGCAGGGCCACGTCCTTGAAGGCCAGCGTCGGTCCGTGGAACAACTCCAACAGGTGGATGCCGTCGGACAACTCGACCAGCGGCGTCACGTCCGGAACGTTGAAAGCCGCGTAGGCCTCGCTCACCATGGCGGCGAAGTCGTCCTCGTGGATAGATCCGGCAACGAACGGCGCCATCACCTCTACCGCCGTCTGGACGTAGTCGCCCTGTCCTCCGTCGGCTAGTAGAGGCCAAGACTCGGGCACGTACAGCCCACCGTCGTCGGCCAGGCCGGCCAGCAGGGTGTCGCCAAAGTCCAGAACGGGGGCCGATCCCCGGGTACTCACGTAACGCATGATGTCGTCCGGTGGTCGTGGGAGACGGCCGGTCAGCCGCCGATGACCCGCAGGACACTGCCCACGGCCCGGACGGCGTCCAACGAACGAAGATCGGTCAACGTGGCTCGCAGATCGCGTTCACGCGCTCCGTGGGTGATGAACACCAGGCGGGCTTCGTCACCCAGGCCTTCCTGTTCCATGGAGCGGATCGACACGCCGTGTTCACCGAACACGGCGGCCACCGCGGCCAACACGCCGGGGCGGTCGTCGACCTCGAGGTTGAGGTAGTAGGCAGACGTGACGTCGTCGATCGGGGCGATGAGCGCGCGTTCGAGCACGCCGATGCCTGGGGCGCTCCCCCGCCGCAAGTTGGCCGCCGCGTCGATCAGGTCGCCCAGCACGGCCGACGCGGTGGGCCGACCACCGGCGCCCCGGCCGTAGAGCATGAGGTCACCGGCTGCCCCGCCCTCGATGAACACGGCGTTGAAGCTGCCGTTCACCGAGGCCAGCGGATGGTCCAGCGGAACCAGCGTGGGATGCACCCGCACGCCCACCTGTGGTTGGCCGTCGTCGGCCATTGTCTGCTCGGCCACGGCCAACAGCTTGATGCAGTGCTTCAGATTGGCGGCAAACTCGATGTCGGCCACCGAGATGTCCGAGATGCCCTCGTGGTAGACGTCGCCGGCCACCACCCGGGCCCCGAAGGCAACGGTGGCCATGATGGCCGCCTTGGCCCCGGCGTCGTAGCCCTCGACATCGGCCGTCGGGTCACGCTCGGCGTACCCCAGGCTCTGGGCCTCAGCTAACGCGTCGGCGTAGCTGGCTCCGTCGTCGGTCATCCGCGACAGGATGAAGTTGGTCGTGCCGTTCACGATGCCCATGACCCGTTCGATGGGCTCACCGGCCAACGACTCGCGCAGCGGTCGCATGATTGGGATGGCCCCCGCCACCGCCGCCTCGAACAGCAGATCGACGCCGTTGTCGGCCGCCAGGGCGTACAACTCGGCGCCGTGATTAGCCAGGAGTTCCTTGTTGGCGGTCACCACCGGCTTGCCCGCGGACAGGGCGGCCATCACCAGTTCCCGGGCCGGCTCGATGCCACCCATGACCTCGACGACCACGTCGACCTCGGGATCGGCGACCACCGACGCTGCATCGGTGGTGAAGGCTCCGTCGTCAACCGGCACGTCCCGGTCGATGGCCGTGTTGCGGACAGCGATCCGCGTCACCTCGAGATCGAGGCTATGACGGCGAGCAACCTCGGCACGCCGGTCGGCCACCAGTGAAGCGAGGGCTGCGCCCACGTGGCCGCAGCCGAGCAGGCCAATGCGGACGTGGTCCCGGGATCCCAAAGAAACATCGTTCATGGCCACGACGGTACCGGGCGCAACGGGCCCGTCAGGAACCGGATTCGACCGTTTCATCCCCAAGCCCCGGGGCCGGGGCATCACGGGCCACCAGATCGTCGAACGTCTCGCGCCGGACGACCTCACGGGCCTCGCCGTCGGCAACGAACACCACGGCGGGACGCAGGACGTGGTTGTAGTTGGAGCCCATGGAGTGGCCGTAGGCGCCGGTGACCGGCGTGGCCAGCACGTCGCCCACCGTCAGATCCTCGGGCACCCAGCCCTCGCGCACCAGAAGGTCACCCGACTCGCAGTGCTTGCCCACCACCCGCACGGCTCGGGGACGCTCGGCGGCGGCGGCGCGGGGCAGCATGGTCTCGTAGCCCGAGCCGTAGAGGACCGGGCGGGGGTTGTCACTCATTCCGCCGTCAACGGCAACATACGTGCGGATGCCGGGCAGGTCCTTGACGGTGCCCACCCGGTAGAGGGTGACCGCCGCAGCGGCCACGATGGCCCGCCCCGGTTCGGCCGAAACGTGGGCTGTCACGCCTGCCGCGTCGCACACGGCACGGATGCCGGTGGCCCATTCGGTCAGCGTGGGTGCCGACTCTCCTTCCACGTAGGGGACACCGAGGCCGCCACCCACCGAGAGCTCCGGCAGGCCGAACGGCGCGGCGAAGTCGGTCAGCACCTCGACGGCCCGGGCGAAAGCCCCGACCTCGAAGACCTGGCTGCCGATGTGGGCGTGCAGTCCGACCAGCTCGACCGATTCGGCCGTGACGGCCCGCTCCACGGCCGCCAGGGCCAGGCCGCTGGACACGGTGAAGCCGAACTTGGAATCGTCCTGACCGGTGGTCACAAACTCGTGGGTGTGGGCCTCCACACCGGGTGTGATGCGTAGCAGTACCCGGGGCCGGGCGCCGGTGGCGACCGCAAGGGCATCGAGGCGGTCCAGTTCGTCGAACGAGTCGACGACGATGCGACCCACCCCCTCCTCGACCGCCATGGCCAGCTCACGGTCACTCTTGTTGTTGCCATGCATTACGAGACGTTCGCCGGGCACCCCTGCGTGGCGGGCGACGAAGAGTTCGCCACCTGTGGCCACGTCGAGGTACATGCCCTCCTCGTAGGCCAAGCGGGCCATGGCCCCACAAAGGAAAGCCTTGGCGGCGTAGGCCACACCATCGCCGAATGCGACCACGGCCTCGCGACAGCGGGCCCGCAAGTGGTCCTCGTCGTAGACGAACAGAGGCGTGCCGAACTGGTCGGCCAGGTCCACGAGGTCGCAGCCGCCGATGGACAGCCTGCCGTCATCGGCAACGTCCGCCGTGTCGGGCAGGAGGTGGGCGGAGATGGGACCGGCCATGATCAGACCCGTTCCCCTACGCGTTCCTCGTCGCGCCACATCTCGGTGGGGGCACCCACGCCCAGCAGGTCGAGCGCCACAGCCAGGCCGATCCGAGCGCCCTCGGCCAGCCACAGACGGGCCACGGTAAGCGTCAGATCGATGCCATCACCAAGCACCCGACAGTCGTGGTAGAAGCCGTGGAATGATGACGACAGGTCTCGCACCCAGGTAGTGACCTGGTGGGGCGCCCGCTCACGACGGGCCCGTGCCACCACGTCGGGAAGCTCATGGAGGGCGCGGAGCACCTCGAGTTCGCGGGGGTGGACCAGCAGCGTCAGGTCGGCTTCGTCCAGTGACCCGCGGTCGATTCCCGCGCCGGTGGCCCGCTGCATGATCTGGTGGATCCGAGCGTGCGCGTACTGCACGTAGAAGACCGGATTTTCATTGACCTGGCGGGACACCAGGTCCATGTCGAAGGTCTGGCTCGAGTCGACCGACAACAGGAGGTAGGTGAAGCGAGCCGCGTCGGCTCCCACCTCCTCGACCACCTCGGCCAACTCGACCATCTCACCGGTGCGCTTGGACAGGCGGACCTCTCGACCGTCGCGCTGCAGGTTGACAAGCTGCGTGATGGCGATCTCCAACTCGGCGGGATCATGACCGAGGAGCGCCATGGCCGCATGCATTCGTGCCACGTAACCATGGTGGTCCGCACCAAACACGTTGACCAGACGGTCAGCTCGACCGAACTTGTCCCGGTGGTATGCCACGTCCGGCATCAGGTAGGTGGGCTCACCATTACTCTTGATAAGTACCCGATCCTTGTCATCTCCATGGTCGGTGCTGCGCAGCCACACCGCTCCGCCATCTTCGAACACCGCGCCGGCGGCCCGCAGGTCCGAGAGGGTGGCGTCGATGGCCCCCGAGGCGATCATCGAGCGTTCGCTGAACCACGAATCGAAGTGAATGGACAGGGATTCGAGCACGTCCTGATGGGCGGCCAGCGCCCGGGCGTAACCCCACTCCATCGGGTCCGCGGCATCGCCGGATTCGGCGTGCATCTCGGCCGCCCAGTCGATGATGTACTGCCCGTGGTAACCGTCCTCGGGCACATCATGGCCAGCCGCACGGGCCGCCAACGATGCGGCGAAGTTCTGCATCTGCAGCCCACGGTCGTTGATGTAGAACTCACGCACCACCTCGTACCCGCACCGTTCGTAGAGGCGGGCCACCGAATCGCCGTAGCAGGCGCCCCGGCCATGGCCTGCGTGCAGGGGCCCGGTCGGGTTGGCACTCACGAACTCGACAATCACCCGGGTGCCGTCACCCTCGTCGAACCGGGCCCAACCGTCGGTCCCGGCGGTCACCACATCGGCCAAGACGTCGTGCAACCACGAATCGGCAAGGTGGAAGTTGACGAAACCCGGGCCGGCCACTTCGACGCCCACCACATGGGTCGGCGGTGAGGCCTCCAGGCGTTCCGCCAGTTGGGCACCCAGCTCACGGGGGTTGCGGCCGACAGCCTTAGCTGAGGCGAGCGCCACGTTGGTCGACCACTCGCCATGGTCCGGATTGGCCGGACGCTCCAACTGGACGACCCTCGGCACAGGGTCGACGCCCAAGTCGCCCAGCGCGGCGCGTACCGCATCGATGATGGTGTCGCGCACGTCCATGGGGTCTGTCCTGATCAGGATCGGGGCGGCCCCGGTCGGGGCAGTCTTCCGATGTTACCGGGGCCACCGGAGGCGGCCCGGCTCCTATTGTGCGCGTCATGGCCAACACGGCATCGGGCTCCCCGAGTATCGACCATGAGGCACTCATCCACTTCCGGCGGGACCGCCTCCGCTCGCAAATGGTCCAGCACGGCGTCGACGCCTGCCTTCTGTTCGATCCGATCAACGTTCGCTACGCCACGGGGGCCCGCAACATGCAGGTGTTCCACCAGAGGAATCCGTCGCGGTACCTGTTCCTGCCTGTCGAAGGCCCGGTGGTGCTGTTCGAGTTCGCCGGAGCCCACCATCTCGCCACCGGCCTGTCGACCATCGACGAGATTCGGCCGGCCACCACGGCCAGCTACGTGGCCGCCGGCCCGGCCATCTCCGCCGTGGAACGCCGGTGGGCCGACGAGGTCGGAACACTGCTGCGCGAGGTGGTGGGAGACGGCGCCACCGTCGGCCTCGAACGGATCAACCACGGGGCATCCACCGCGTTGGCCGGCGCAGGCTTCCGAATCGTCGACGCACAAGAACCGGCCGAGCGGGCTCGGGCCATCAAGGGACCGGACGAGATGATCTGTATCCGCCAGAGCCTCCGGGCCACCGAACGAGCCGTGCACACCGTGCGCGATGCCATCCGGCCTGGGATCACCGAGAACGAACTGTGGGCCGAACTACACCGGGTGGTCATTGCCGAGGGCGGCGACTACGTCGAGACCCGCCTGATGACCGCCGGAACCAACACCAACCCGTGGTTCCAGGAAGCCGGCGACTCCCCCATCCCGGCGAACGCACTGGTGGCGCTGGACACCGACGTAGTGGGGTGCCACGGCTACTACTCGGACTTCTCTCGAACGTTCCATGTCGGTCCCGATGCCCCGACGGCTGAACAGAAGCGCCTTTACGGCCTGGCCCACGAGCAGGTCCACCACAACATGGGGATCATCGGCCCCGGAGTGTCGTTCCGGGAGTACGCCGAACGGGCATGGGACATCCCTGACGAATTCGCCGCCCAGCGGTACTACCTGTCGTCGCACGGTGTCGGAATGACTGGCGAGTACCCCTACCTGTACCACCGCCACGACTTCGCGGCCTCCGGCTACGACGGGATGATCGAGCCCGACATGACCATCTGCGTGGAGTCCTACATCGGTGCCGAGGGTGGTTCCGAGGGGGTCAAGCTCGAGGAACATCTCCTGATCACGGAGACCGGCATCGAACTGCTCAGCGACTTTCCGTTCGAGCCCGCGCTGCTCGGCTGACCCGGGTCGTAGTGGACCGAGTCGCCGGGGTCCGCCCGACCGCCACCGTCGTCGACGGCCTGGTCAGGTCTCGTCTGACGTGACGTGGAGCCGGGCATCGTGTCGAACCACGAAGACGAGGCTGACCACGACCACCGTCATCCCCACCACCTGGACGAGTGCCAGTCCCTGGTCCAACGCCAGCCACGCACCGAAGGCCGACAGCGCTGGAATGGCCAGGGTCAACATGCCGGCGAGACTCAGGCTCACGTGGAGATGCGCCCAGTTCATGAGGAAGTGGCCCGTCCCCGGCACGGCCAGGAGCAGGCACAGCCATGCCCACTGGGAGCCCGATGGCCATTCGGGCAAGATCCGGCCGGCGTCAAACGCCGCCATGGGGAGGAGTACGACGGCGCCGATGGACATGGTGAGGGTCTGCAACGTGAACGTGTCGATCCGGGCTCGGACGTCCTTGGCCAGTACAAAGTACGCCGAGAACAGGACCATGGCTCCCAGTGCCATCAGGTCACCCCGTAGGTGAAGGCCGGCATTACCGCCCCCGCCGAACATGACCACGACCACCCCGCCGATGGCCACCAAGGCCACACCAGCCAGCCAAGCCCCAATACGCTCACCGAACCGCCGGGAAGCCACAACCATTAGGGCAATGGTCTGCAGCGAGCCGATAGTGGTGGCGTTGGCCACCGAGGTGTGGTGCAGGGAGGCGAAGAACACGCCCAGTTCCAAGCCGAACACGACCGACACCGGAAAGGCCAGACGAACCTGGGGCCACGTGATACGTCGGCCCGCGAGGTGGAGCCCGGTCCCGTAGACCAGAGCACCGAGGGCCAGGCGCCAGAAGGCGATGGCCAGGCCCCCCATGTCGACATTGGCCACGACCACGTTTCCCGCCGACCAGCAGAAGACCGCCCCGATCGCCGCCAGGCGACCGGCCGTAGAATGGTCGCCATTGGTGGGAATGCCCTGCATCGCCGCACCCTAGGACGGGCACACGACGGCGTAGTTCCGGCACCCGATTTTCGATACCCGGTTTCCGGCACCCGTCGGCGTCCACATGGAGAGGCCAGATTGGCTACGGTCGCGCCTAAGGCGCACCGCTGGGGACGCCACTCGACAGGAGGACCCATGAAGATCCGATCTCTGCTCACCATTCTGCTGACCCTGGTGCTCGTCGCCTCGGCCTGCGGAAGCGACGATGTCGACACGGCAACCGGCGACGGCACATGGCCCGACAAGATCACCTTCGGGTTCGTCCCGAGTACGGAACAGGAGTCCCTTGCCGACGACATCCAGCCCTTCATGGACGTACTTACCGAGGCCCTGGGCATCGAGGTCGAGGGGATAGTCACCACCGACTACACCGGCCTGGTCACCGCCATGGGCACCGGCAAGGCCGACCTGGGCGCCTTCGGGCCCTTTGGCTACGTCCTGGCCCAGCAGCAGTTCGGCAACATGGAGGTACTGATCCAGGCCATCCGCTACGGCTCGCCGACCTACCACGGCCAGTGGATGACCAACGATCCCTCAATGTGCGAGACCGCACCCGAGTCGGCCACCGCTCTCGAGAACACCGCTGATGGCTTGGCACAGGTCGGTGCACTGGACGCGGTAGCCCTTCAGGTCGGCGTGTACTTCGGGGACTCCGGCAAGGCCCTCGGTGAATCCGTGGATGCCGGCGACGTTTCGCCCGGAACCTCGTGCATGGCTGACCTTTCCAAGGTTGCCGGCAAGCGGGTGGCCTTCACCTCGGAGTCATCGACCTCGGGTTACCTGTTCCCGGCGCTGCAGCTCATCGAAGCGGGCATCGACCCGGTGAACGACATCACCCCGATCTTCACCGGAGGCCACGACGCCGCGGTGGTAGCCGTCTACAACGGCGATGCCGACGTCGGCCTGTCCTACGACGACGCCCGCCGTACCCTCCGCAAGGAAAAGGTGGACGTGGGTGACAAGGTGATGGTGTTCAACATCACCGACGAGGTACCCAACGACGTGGTGGCCGCCAGCTCGCTGCTGCCCGACTCGTTGCAGACGGCCGTATACGACGCCATCAGTTCCTACCTCGCGACCGAAGAAGGTGAGGCCGTGTTCGACGAGGCCTACGGGTGGACAGATATCCGCCGAGCCGTCGACTCCGACTTCGACGTGGTGCGCGCTGCCGCCGAAGCCCTGGGCATCACCGAGCCGCTGGGCTGACGCCGACCCGTCGCCCCGAAGCACGAGGGTAAGACCTGACGCGGGGCCCTGACCCGATGATCGAATTCAAGAACGTCTCGGTGACCTACCGGGGCGGGGTCAGGGCACTGCGCCACGTCGACCTGACGA